>ERZ724516.297-NODE-297-length-31513-cov-6.268326_pt1 | contig 31513 bp, 29 predicted proteins | sample MGYA00376049_ERZ724516 | MGnify/ENA primary metagenome ERZ724516 (study PRJEB28724, sample SAMN07190886) | activated sludge metagenome | isolation source: activated sludge of sewage treatment plant in Hong Hong | place: USA: Christiansburg, Virginia | collected... | reverse complement strand
ATCATGGGCCGCGGCTACGCTTGGCTTGACACCGGCACCCACGACAGCCTGCTCGAAGCAGGGCAGTTCATCGCCACCATCGAAAAGCGCCAGGGCCTCAAGGTTGCCTGCCCTGAAGAAATCGCCTTCCGCCAGGGATGGATCACCCCCGGGCAATTGGAGGCGCTGGCTCAGCCGCTGGCCAAGAACGGTTACGGGCAATACCTGCTCAGCCTGCTCAATGAAAAGGTGTTCTGATGCAAGTCACCCCCACTGCTATCCCGGAAGTCCTCATTCTCGAACCCCAAGTTTTCGGTGACGACCGTGGATTCTTCTTCGAGAGCTTCAACGCGCGGGCCTTCGAGAAAACCACCGGTCTCAACTGCCAATTCGTGCAGGACAACCATTCGAAATCTGCAAAAAACGTCCTGCGCGGGCTGCACTACCAGATCCAGAAACCGCAGGGCAAACTCGTCCGCGTCACACAGGGCGAAGTCTTCGATGTTGCGGTCGACCTCCGAAAACGCTCGAAAACCTACGGCCAGTGGGTCGGCGTGCATTTGAGTGCAGAAAACAAAAAGCAAGTCTGGGTACCCGAGGGCTTTGCCCATGGCTTCGTCGTGCTCAGTGAAACAGCAGAATTCCTCTACAAGACCACCGACTACTACGCCCCGGAATACGAACGCAGTTTGCTGTGGAATGACCCGGCGCTAGGCATAGAGTGGCCCTTCGAAGGCGAACCCAAGCTTGCCGCCAAGGACGCCGTCGCCAAGCGTCTCATCGAAGCCGAGAGTTTCAACTGATGCAGAATTTTCCCGCTAACCCGAGCGAGATTGCTGCCAGCCTCTGGCGCAATCGCAGTCTTGTCAAAGCCTCCGTAAAGCGCGAAGTGCTGGGGCGCTATCGTGGCTCGGTCATGGGCATACTCTGGTCGTTCTTCAATCCGCTATTCATGTTGATTGTCTACACTTTTGTCTTTAGTGTGGTTTTCAAGGCGCGATGGAGTTCAGGGAGTGAGTCCAAAACGGAGTTTGCGCTCGTCCTTTTTGCTGGATTGATAGTATTCAACCTCTTTGCAGAGTGCATCAACCGGGCACCAAGCCTTATCGTAGGCAATCAGAATTACGTCAAGAAAGTCGTCTTTCCGTTGGAAATCCTGCCTTGGGTTGGCTTGGGTGCGGCGCTATTTCATGGTGCTGTGAGTTTCGGCGTCTGGCTGATCGCATACATGGTCTTCTTTGGTTTGCCGCATGCAACGATCCTCTATCTTCCGCTGATTCTCCTACCCTTCGGTTTGTTCATCATGGGCCTGAGTTGGGCGCTAGCTTCGTTGGGTGTCTATCTGCGCGATGTGGGGCAGTTCATTGGCCTTTTGACCACGGTACTCATGTTCCTCTCGCCAATCTTCTATCCTGCCTCAGCCCTCCCTGAAGGCTACCGCGCAATGCTGTACATGAACCCGCTGACCCCGGTCATCGAACAAACGCGCGATATCCTCTTTTGGGGTAAGGCGCCAGATTTTGGCATGCTCGGTGTTTATCTCATCGCCACCTCGGCCATTGCTTGGCTCGGTTTTGCCTGGTTCCAGAAGACACGGAAAGGATTTGCCGATGTCCTCTGATATCTCGATCAAGGTCGAAAACCTCACCAAGTGTTACCAGATTTACGATCAACCGCGTGACCGCCTCAAGCAGTTCATCGTGCCGCGCCTGCAAGGCGTCATCGGGCAGCCAACAAGGCAATACTTCCGTGAGTTCTGGGCACTCAAGGATGTTTCTTTTGAAGTAAAGCGTGGCGAAACAGTCGGCATCATCGGGCGCAATGGCAGTGGAAAATCCACGCTTCTGCAAATGATCTGCGGCACCCTCAACCCGACCAGTGGCAGTGTTTTGACTCAAGGGCGCATTGCTGCTCTATTGGAACTTGGCTCTGGATTCAACCCGGATTTCACCGGGCGCGAAAATGTCTACATGAACGGCGCGGTACTCGGGTTGAGCAGTGAAGAGATCGACCAGCGTTTTGACGCAATTGCTACGTTTGCCGACATCGGAGAGTTTATCGAGCAACCGGTAAAGACCTACTCAAGTGGTATGTATGTTCGCCTCGCCTTTGCTGTCAATATAGTGTCTCAACCCGAGATCATGATTGTTGATGAGGCATTGGCAGTTGGAGATATGAATTTTCAGGCTAAGTGCATGACGGCGCTTTCAAGGATACAAGATGCTGGAGCAACCGTATTGTTCGTCAGCCATGATATTGGCTCGTTAAAAAGTTTGTGCTCCAAAGGGATATATCTTGAGAAAGGAGCGATAAAAAGTATTGGTGCTGCCGGCCTCGTTGCAGATGATTATGTTCGGGAAATGCGTGAGGAGATGAACACGTATGTTGCTATCGATGCTCCGCTACAAGAAGAGAAAAAGCGCGATCTGCTTTCAACTACAGCCAATGAAGCCGTAACTTACGAAAAGTTCATTTCGTCGCAAGAGTTTAGTGATCGAGTTGCTCAATTTAGATATGGTGATGGCGGGGCGCGTGTAACTTGGGCAGCTATTTTGAACGAGCAACTAGCCGAGTTATCTTCCGTGGATTTCGACCAGACTGTTTTGATCAGAGCGTATTTTGAGTCAGAGATCGATTCAGAAGTTTCGTGCCATTACTATGTGATGGACGATAAGCGAAACGTTATCCTCGGCGCAGATCCCTTGCTTATGGATAAGCCTCTCCTGAAGGTGAAGAGGGGTGGGAAATATATTGTTACCTATAAAACAAGGCTCCCTGTTGAAGCAGGAAATTATAGTATTCAATTTCAGATAACGAAAGCTGCTCAAATAAATGTTTCGGCAGTATTCCTTGATGTTGTGGATAATTCGGTTGTTTTTAGAGTTAACCAGCGAAACAAATATCGCTTGTGGGCGAAGGTCTACGTCGAGAATGAACTAGAGGTAGTGGTATGTGTGTAATGCTGGCATTTGGATTGTGTTTACTTGCCGATCGTTCAGATTGATATTACGGTTATAAATATATATGGATAAATATACATACGTTACTAAACCGTCGTTGCCTCCGCTAGAAGAGTTCATTCCTTATTTGGAGAAAATATGGGTTAGCAAGGTACTTACTAACGGAGGCGCTTTTCATCAAGAATTAGAAAGCAAGTTATGTGATTATCTTGGCGTCAAATATATCAGCCTATTTACAAATGGGACAATAGCTCTGGTTACCGCCCTGCAAGCCTTGCGAATTACGGGGGAGGTCATTACGACACCCTATTCATTTGTAGCGACTTCCCATTCGTTGCTTTGGAATAGTATCAAGCCGGTTTTCGTAGATATCGATCCAAATACGTTGAATCTTGATCCGGCAAGAATTGAGGCTGCTATCACTCCACAGACTACGGCCATTATGCCGGTGCACTGTTACGGACATCCGTGTGATGTTGAGGCCATCCAAAAAATTGCGGACAACTACAACCTGAAGGTGATTTATGACGCAGCGCACGCTTTCGGTGTGCAATGCCATTGCGGTAGCGTTCTCAATCACGGCGATTTATCAGTGTTGAGTTTTCATGCCACCAAAGTGTTTAATACTTTCGAGGGTGGTGCTATAGTCTGCCCTGATGCAAAGACCAAGGTGCGTATTGATCAATTGAAGAATTTCGGTCATGTGGGTGAAGTCACCGTTGTTGCTCCAGGTATCAATGGAAAAATGAGTGAATTTAATGCGGCTCTGGGCTTGTTACAGTTGAAATATATCGATCAATTTCTTGCACGACGTAAAGAAATCGATACGGCCTATCGTCAGAGATTAAATGGCATTAATGGTATTCACTGCTTGAAAGATTCAGGCGAGAAAGTCGCTAACTACGCTTACTTTCCAATTCTTGTGCAATCTGACTATCCAATCCGACGGGATGATCTTTATCTAAAGCTAAAGGAGAATGGCATCCATCCTCGCCGCTATTTCTACCCCCTAATATCGGATTTTCCCATGTATCGCGGCTTGCCGTCTGCCCATAGGGATAACCTGCCGGTGGCAAATGTCGCAGCTCAGCAAGTGCTCTGTCTTCCGATCTATCCTGATCTGGAGATGTCGGTAGTTGCCGAGATCGCTCGTCTAATTGCGGACCAATAGAAGTGGGTTTGAGCCAAATGAGCAGGATAGTGAGCAATACGAGATGAGGCTTGGGATCATGCAGCCCTATTTTCTGCCGTATATTGGCTATTATCAGCTGATCGCAGCGGTAGATGTCTTCGTTGTTTACGACAACATCAAGTACACCAAGAAGGGCTGGATCAACCGGAACCGCATGTTGATGAATGGTCAGGATGCGATGTTCTCTCTGCCTTTGAAGAAGGATTCCGATTCGCTCGATGTCGTGCAGCGCGAACTGGCAGCGGACTACAGTCGCGAGCGGCTGCTCAATCAGTTCAAAGGAGCATACAGCCAGGCCCCGCATTTCGCGGAGACATTCGCGCTGCTGGAGCGCATTGTGCTCAGCGAAGAAAGCAACCTGTTCCGTTACATTCACCACGCCCTTGTCGAGACCTGTGCCCATCTCCGCATCGATACCGAGATTCGCGTTTCGTCGGGTATCGGTATCGATCACAGCTTCAAGGGGCAGGAGAAGGTGCTCGCGCTATGCCGGGCGGTCGGTGCCGATACGTATATCAATGCAATCGGTGGGACTGAACTCTATTCGCGCGAGGAATTCGGGTCGCAGGGCGTCGAGCTGAAATTCATCAAGTCCAGGCCTTACAGTTATGCGCAGTTTGGTGCGACGTTTGTGCCGTGGCTGTCAATCATAGATGTGCTGATGTTTGATTCGCTGGAACAAATCATACAGACCTTGCACGATGGTTATGAACTCATCTGAGGGATCATGGTAAATACGCTGGACAAACACGTGGCCGCCTACCAGGGCGATAACCTGTACGATTTCGACAACGAGATTCTGCTGACTTGGTATCCGCAGAGGGTTCTGCATCACGCTGGGGCGGCGCACTCCTTGCTCGAATTGGGGTTGGGCCACGGCTATAGTGCCGACATCTTTTCGCGCCGTTTTTCGCGCCACGTGGTGCTGGAAGGCTCGCCCGCAGTGATTGGCAATTTCCGCGACAAACACCCAGACTGTCGCGCCGAGATCGTTGAAACCTGGTTCGAGAACTTTGTTACCGACGAGCGCTTCGACGTGATCGTGATGGGTTTCATTCTTGAGCATGTGGACGAACCGCTGCTTATCCTGCGTCGCTTCCGCGAGTTTCTGGCCCCAGGTGGGCGGTTGTTTCTGGCCGTGCCCAATGCCGAAGTGCTGAATCGCAGGCTGGGCCGGTTGGCCGGGCTGCTGGACGATGTCACCACCCTGTCCGAAAACGATCATTTGCTCGGGCATAAACGCTTTTACACCGTGGCGACTCTGAGCGCGGACATTGCTCAGGCGGGTTGCGGTGTGGATCGGCTGGAAGGCATTTACCTCAAGCCCTTCACCACCCGCCAGATTGTTTCCCTGCAACTGGACCGCAAGATCATCGACGCGCTGTGCACAGTCGGCATTGACTATCCCGAACTCAGTTGCGGTCTGTTCGCCGAGATTTCCGGCCGATGAAAATATTGCTCACAGGCGGAGGCTCATCGCTGGCGCAAGTGCTGCGCCCGGTGCTGACCTCCTTCGCCAAAGTATTGACGGCAGGGCGCAGCGGCTGCGATGTGGAGCTGGATCTGGCCTGGCCCGCCGAGCGCTTCGAAGTGCCGGAGGGCCTGGACGCCGTCATTCATCTGGCAGCGCATTTCGGCGGGCGGGATTTTGCGTCCATGCTGGCCGCAGAAGAGGTGAACGGGCTCGGTGCGCTCAAGTTGGCACATGCCTGCCATCGCGCCGGATCTGGCCAACTGGTGCAGGTTTCCAGCATCTTTGCCGGGCTGGGCGAGGAATCACCGTTCTATAACAGTTATGCCTTGTCCAAGCGCCATGCCGAGGAACTGACTCAGTTGTATTGCCGTAGCGCCGGTTTGCCGCTGGCGATTTTGCGACCGGCGCAACTGTATGGCGAAGGTGAATCCTTTCGCCGCCACCAGCCTTTCCTGTACACGCTGCTGGATCGTGCGCAACGCGGTGAAGACATCATTTTTTATGGCAGCAACGACGCTCGGCGCAATTTCATCCACGTCGCAGACGTGGCCGAAGTCATCGCCCGTGTTGTGCGGCAGCGCATTGAAGGCCGTTACGATTGCGCTAGTCTGTCCAACGTGCGCTTTTCAGAGATCGCGGCGGCGGCGGTGGCCGTCTTCGGCAGCGCCAGCGCAGTTAGCTTCGATGCCACCAAGCCGGATATCCCCGACAACGCTTTTGCGGTTGACGACACTCTGTATCGCCGTATCGATTATTTCCCGCAGATTTCACTGGGGCAGGGCCTAGCCCGCGAGGCTGCTCGCAGAAAAGGCTTGTCATGAAGCGGGTGTTGGTTTCCGGCGCGAGCGGCATCGTCGGCTATGGCATATTGCGTTCGCTGCGGCGGGTCAAGCAGGAATGCTTTCTGGTTGGCACGTCCATCTACGATGATTCGGTGGCTCCAGCCTTCTGCGACGTGTTTGAGCAAGCGCCACCGACCCCGGCGCCAGAATACTTGAGCTGGCTGCTGGATACGTTGCAACGGCATCGGATCGACTTGCTGATTCCTGGCATCGAGATCGACATGTACCACTGGGTGGAACACATCCCGGAGATACGCGCTACCGGGGCGCGACCGTTACTCAACGCCCCTGAACTGATTGCCCTGTGCAAGGACAAGTGGGCATTCTACCGGCGACTGCGAGAGGCCTGTGTGGCCTGTACCATCGAAAGTTCGCTCGAAGGCGATTTCACCGCGCTGATCCAAAGTTTCGGTTTTCCCTTCCTGCTCAAGCCGCGCCGGGGCTTCGGTTCCAAAGGTATCGTGCGGGTGACTTCGGAAGATGTTTTCGAGAAGCATCGCGCCGACATCGGTCCGGCACTTATGGCGCAGCCCATCGTTGGCGATGACGCTGAGGAATACACGACTTCGGCTTTTTGCGACGGCCAGGGCGGCTATTTCGCCAGCATGACGCTGCGGCGCAAGCTCTCGCGCGACGGCTTCACTGACAAAGCCGAAGTGGCCGATGCTACGGAGTTCGTCCCGGCGATGGATGAACTGTGCCGTCTGTTCCGCCCGCTGGGGCCGACCAATTTCCAGTTCCGCCGCTGCGCAGACGGGCCGAAGCTCTTGGAGATCAATCCCCGGATTTCTTCCTCAACATCCATTCGCACAGCGTTTGGTTACAACGAAAGCGCGATGGCGCTGGGCTATTTCCTGGATCGGCTCACGCCCGTGCAGCCTGCCATCAGGCACGGCCGGGCCGTGCGCTACACCGACGAGCAAATATTCTATGAAAACGGCGTTCATCTCTGACATCCACGGCAACTTTGAGGCGCTCAAGGCGGTGCTGGGCGAGATCGACCGGCTGGGCGTGACGCAAATCTATTGCGCAGGCGACGTGGTGGGCTATTACTCGCAGATCAACGAGTGCTGCCGCGAACTGCGCGAACGAGACATTCCATGTGTGATGGGCAACCACGACTGGTACATGGCGGGCGGTGGATTTTGCCCGCGTTCGCGCAGCGTGAACGATTGTCTGGCCTACCAGCGTAATATCATCGACCCCGAACATCTGGATTGGCTGCGTACCTTCCCTGTGCAGCGCGAGATCGGCGAGGTCCGGTTGGTGCACGGCGGTTGGGCCGACCCCATCGACGAGTACCTCAAGCCCAGCGCCGAGTATTTCGAGCGGGTATTGGGAAGGGTGTTCGTGTCCGGCCACACCCATCTGCAATCCGTGCAGCGCTTCGGGAGCAAGATTTATTGCAACCCCGGCTCGGTGGGACAACCGAGGGACGGTGACCCGCGCGCGGCGTTTGCCGTCTACGAAGCGGGCGAGTTTACCCTGCATCGCGTCGAGTACGACATGCAGAAGGTGTTCGACCTGATGGATGCGGCAGGTTTCAGCGATTATTACTACGGCGGACTGAAGACCGGTGCGCGCAACCTGCGGCGACTGGCTGATTAAGGCCGCACAGGAAGATTACATGTTCAGATGGAAGAAACTAGGCAAGGTGTTCGATCCCAAGGATCTGACTACCGCAAGCTGGATGCACGAGTTCGCGCAGTCGCCCTCGGTGTTGGTCATGGACGCTTACGTGCGGGTGTATTTCTGCTCGCGTCCTGCGCCCGGCCCGGACGGGCAATATCTCAGCTACATCTCCTACATTGACCTGAATCGAAGGAACCTGCTCAATATCATGCGGGTATGCGATCAGCCGGTATTGAATCTCGGGAAATACGGCACGTTCGATGAGTTCGGCACCTATCCGGTGTCGGTGATCCGCGATGCCGACGAGATCCGCGCCTACTACGCCGGGTGGACGCGCTGCGAATCTGTGCCGTTCAATGCCGCAATCGGACTGGCGATGAGCCGCGACGGCGGCGAGACTTTTCAGCGGCTCGGTGATGGGCCGGTGCTGTCCTATACCCCCGACGAACCCTTCCTGCTTGGCAGCCCACGAATCCGCAGGTTCAACGGGCGCTGGCAACTCTGGTACGTGGCAGGCCGGGAATGGCGGATGGCCGATGGCAAGCCGGAGCCAACATACAAGATCCGTATGGCGACTTCTGACGATGGCATCGACTGGGTCAAGCTTGGCCGGGACCTAATCGCGGACAAGCTGGGCGCGCACGAGTGTCAGGCCTGCCCGGACGTGACTTATCGCAGTGGCCGTTACCACATGTTCTTTTCTTACCGCGACATCCGCAACTACAAGAGCCGCGAGGGGGGCTACCGCATCGGTTATGCCTCGTCTCCGGACATGCTGCACTGGCAGCGTGACGACGAGATGGTGGACATCCAGCTCTCCGAGACCGGCTGGGATTCCGAAATGGTCAACTATCCGCATGTCTTTGAACTCGATGGCGCCACCTACATGTTGTATCAGGGCAATGGCATGGGGCGTGCCGGGTTCGGGTTAGCGATGCTGGAATCGGAGGGTGCATGGGCGCAGATATGAAGTGGAGGAAGCTGGGCAAACTGTTCGACCCGACCGAGCACACGCTGCCCAACCGCTGCGTGGAGTTCGCCCAGTCTCCGCAGACACTGGTACTTGCAGACCGAATACGGGTGTACTTCTCTACCCGCGAGCGCGATAGCGTCGGCAAGTACCTGAGCCATGTCGCCTACGCCGATTTTTCACGTGACATGAGCCAGTTGCTGGGTGTGTCCACGTCAACGGTGCTGCCGCTGGGCGGGCTCGGCTGTTTTGATGAACATGGTATTTTTCCATTCAACGTGCTCAGGGATGTTGATCGGATTCTGGCCTACACCACCGGGTGGAACCGCAAGGTGTCGGTGTCGGCGGATGCTTCGATTGGCCTTGCCATCAGCCATGATGACGGACAGACCTTCTGTCGCCACGGCACCGGGCCCTTGCTGACGGCTTCGCTGAGTGAGCCTTTTCTGGTGGCCGATGCTTTCGTGCTGCGCTACGGCGACACCTATCACATGTGGTACATCTATGGCACCAAGTGGCAGATGTTCAGCGAAACCGAGCCGCCCGACCGGGTGTACAAGATTGCCCATGCCACTTCACCCGACGGCGTCGAGTGGCGGCGCGACGGGCGGCAGATCATCAGCGACCGGCTGAATGCCGATGAATGCCAGGCACTGCCCACGGTCATCAGTGTGAATGGTGCATATCACATGTATTTTTGCTACCGTCAGGCATTCGGCTTTAGGCAGGACAGCAGTCGTGCCTACCGGATCGGCTACGCTCGGTCAACCGACCTGGAGAACTGGGTGCGCGACGATAGTCTGGCGGGCATAGACGTGTCCGCCGAGGGATGGGATTCGCAGATGCAGTGCTATCCGCATGTATTCGAGTGCGACGGCAAGGTATATCTACTGTACAACGGCAACGAATTCGGCCGCTACGGCTTTGGTCTAGCCGTGCTCGAAGCATGATTCAAGGGGAAAGTCTGGCCATGTCTGCACCAAGAAACTACAACCACGAGTTGAACGATTCGGGCAACGCCGTCAGCGAGAAATACGCCTACAGCTTCGACTTCGACGTCATGCACCCTTACATGATTCGCTCGTTCGAGCCGTTTTTCCGGAAGGGCAACTTGCTGGAACTGGGGAGCTACCAGGGCCAATTTACCCGCCGCTTCCTCGACCACTTCGACGACATCACCTGCGTGGAAGCCTCCGGCGAAGCGATGCGGGAAGCGCAGCGAAAGCTGGGCGACCGGGTACAGTACGCCAACGCCTTGTTTGAGGAGGTCACGCTTGCAAGACGTTACGACAATATCGTGCTTACCCATGTGCTGGAGCACCTTGATGATCCGGTGCGAGTTCTGAGGCGAATCAATGACGAGTGGTTGGCTGAAGGCGGTCGATTTTTCCTGGTTTGCCCTAACGCGAATGCGCCGTCGCGGCAGATTGCCGTCAAGATGGGGCTGATCTCGCATAACGCCGCCGTGACGCCTGCTGAGGCCGAGCATGGCCATCGCATCACCTACTCGCTGGATACGCTGGAACGAGATGCCGTAGCGGCGGGCCTAAAAGTGGTTCATCGCTCTGGAATATTCTTCAAGGCACTGGCCAACTTCCAGTGGGATCGGCTGTTGCAGACGGACATCATTTCCAGGGAGTACCTTGATGGATGCTACAAGCTTGGTCAGCAATACCCCGATCTGTGCTCGAGCATCTTTCTGATGTGCGAGAGGGGGGCGGGGCGATGAAAGTATCGTTCGTCGTTGCGGTCTACCACAACGAAGGGGCTGTTTCGAAAACGCATGAAAAGATCCAGTCAGTCTTCGCAAGTGACCTCCCGCAGCACGACTACGAGATCGTCTTTGTCGATGACGGATCGAAGGATGGGTCGTTGCAGGAGATTTTGAGCCTGCGGGAACAGGATCCGCGGGTCAAGGTGATCACCTTCACCCGGAACTTCGGTCAGATGGCGGCCATGTTGGCGGGCTTCAACGAGGCCACGGGTGACGCCGTCATCAATATTTCGGCCGATCTCCAAGATCCGGTCGAATTGATCCCACAGATGGTGGAGAAGTGGCAGGGCGGGGCCGAAACGGTAATTTGCTACCGGACGGATCGGGCAGATACGCTCGCGGCGAAGCTGTTTTCGCGCTTGGCCTACGGCGTATTGCGCATGTCCTTGCCACAGATCCCACCCGGCGGTTTCGATTTTGTGTTGATGGACAGGAAGGTCATGGACGCCTTCAATGCCATCGATGTGAGGCACCGGTTCTTTCAGGGTGATCTGCTATGGACGGGATACCGCACCTGCTTTATCCCCTATGTTCGCCTGCAAAGAACAATCGGCAAGTCGCAATACAACTTCGGCAAGAAGTTGAAGAATTTTCTGGATGCGGTACTGGATGCCTCCTATTTGCCGATCAGGTTTATATCCCTCGTCGGGTTGATTACATCTGCGCTGGGTGTCCTGTATAGCGTTTCAATCGTGATTAGCTGGCTGCGTGGCGAAACGCCGTTCGAAGGCTGGGCGCCGTTGATGATCGTCGTCCTGCTGGTGGGGGGGATGATCATGGTGATGCTGGGAGTGATCGGGGAATATGTTTGGCGCATCAATGAGGAAGTGCGGAAGAGACCGAATTATGTGATCCGGGATAGATTTCTATGAGCGATAGCCTCCAGTACACTCTGGTCGATGGAATCAAGTGCTACAGCCCGGAAGTTGCCAGCGCCTACACAGATTATCCGGATAGTGGATTTGATCTGACTGATGAAAACGCCGAGAGCAGCTTCTGGGTCAGCTCAAGAAACCGCCTGTTCAAAAGTATCGTTCAGCGCCACCTGTTGCCGACCGGCAAGACGAAATTCCTGGAGATCGGTTGTGGCACAGGCGATTTTATTCAACAGATCGCCAAAAACGACAATTTAGAGATCACGGGGTCAGAGATTTACCTGAAAGGCCTTGTGTACGCCAAGAAAAACCTTCCAAGCGTCGACTTCGTCCAATTCGATGTAACACAAGGGAAGATCGGCGAGCAGTTCCATATCATTACTGCTTTTGACGTCATCGAACATATCGAAAACGATGATGCCGCCCTTTCCAATATTAGCCAGATGCTCAAAAAGGACGGAGTCCTGATAATGAGCGTTCCGCAGCACATGTTCTTGTGGAGTAAATTGGATGAAATCGTCAAACACAAGCGCAGATATTCGAGGCGGGAATTGGTGGCCAAGCTTAAGGCAAACGATCTTGATATTACCTTCGCAACTTCATTCCTATTCACCCTGTTCCCGTTGATGCTGCTTTCCCGCCTGTTTGATAGGGGGGACGATCAATCACCATCGGATGAGCGAGCGCTTGAGAAGAGAGTTAAATTTTCAGGTGTTTTGAATACGATTTTCGATTTCCTCATGCGGATTGACGAAGGCCTAATAAGATTAGGAGCCTCGCTTCCTTTCGGGGGAACACTAGTGGTGGTAGCCAGGAAGCGGTAATAATGCTTTCAACTCTGCTTGGCTAATACAACCAGATCAGTTGGCTGTATGCACAAACTAAAAATTGAAGTTACCAAATTTACCCTCGTTGGGGCTGCAAATTTCGTCCTGACTTTTATTGTATTCACCGCGATGTTAAAAGTATTGTCGGTGAACTACTTGCTTTCTCTAGGTGCAGCATGGGTTGTCGGCATGCTTTTTTCCTACATTTTGAATTTTGCATGGGTGTTCAAACCAGAGCAAAAACTCCAGTTCAAGGATCGATTCCTTAGATTCGTTTTGGCTAGTGTGTTTTCGATAGCATTGAACATGTTGGCCTTGAGTTATATCGTCGAGCACACCGGTTTTGACCCTTTCTACGTGCAGATGCTATTGATTCCATTGATTGTTATCTTCAACTATTCTACTGCTAAGTATTGGTCGTTGCGCCCAGCCTCATGAATGTGCCTGAAAACAATTACATCAATAATTCGCCATACTCGCCTTGGAGATTTGAGCGCTTCATCAAAGCGGGAATTCTTTTTTTTGGTGTTGTGGTGATGTTTTACTGCGTTTGGACGTTGGACCGCGGTTTCGAGATTACCGATGAGGCCTATTACCTGTTGCTGGCAATACATGCGGGTACTCAAAAGTTGTATGTCAGCGCGCAGCATTGGATTACTGGGTGGCTTTGGCAGATTACTGGAAGTCTGGCGACGTTTCGGGCGGCAGGGATGTTTTTATTGGTCGGCACCTCAACACTGCTCGCACTAGGGGCGTTCTCTGTTTGCCGGCGTTTTGGCGTAGTGGAAGATGGTTTTCAAGCAAAGGGAGTGGTTGTTGCGGGTTCTGTTGTTAGCGCAATGCTTTACGCTTCAACGATCAATTTCTCGCCTAGCTACAACTTATTGGCATCGGCTGGAGCCTATGCGGGGGCGGGTTTGGTTTTGTTGGGGTCTCAACGTTTGAGCGTTGCTCAGAAGCATGTGCTTTATTTATTGGCAGGCTGCGCTGTCGGTGCTGAAGCGCTTAGTAAGGCTTCCGCGGGCGCGTCAACTCTAGTGATTATGGTTTTTTGGTTATACGTCTTTGAGCGCTCATATTTTCACAAAATCTGCGGTACGGTAGCGATAGCTGCGGGGGTTGTTGCTTTTGCCGGGATCGCTTTACTGACGAACACAAAGATTGGAGATGCAACACAAGCTATTGAACAGGGAATGCAACTTTTTAGGATAGTTCAGGTTGAGGCAATAGATGCGCGGCTGATCCGATATGTCACCCAGTTTGGCCAATATATTTTGGCAACTGTAGTTGATTTTGCTCTGCCGTTAATATTTTTCTCTATCTACGTAAAGACTCGGCGAACAATTTTTGCCAAATTAGGATTGGGTATACTTGTAATTATCCTGTCACTCGGTGGGCATTTGCTTGGCGGATGGAAAGATGGCCTCTCCTTTCCACCGCCTTTCGCCATAGCTGCAATGCTGATTATGATGTTGGTTTTATCGATTCCTGTTTGGAATAATAGCCGAAACCTAGTCGCTTTATTTGGTGGTTTAATTTTATTGCCTTATTCAGTGGCGATGGGCACAGGCAACACCCTGTTCACACAGGCCGTTGTGTCGCTTGCACCCTGGGGAACATTAATCGGAGTCCTGGTGGTGGCGCGCTTTCCGGAAGAACTGAGTAAATTGCCAATTTTTCTAGTTGGGTTCTGCTTTGTTGCGACGGTTTCTTTGCAAATTGTCACAAGCGGTTTTCGGCCATACCAACTCGCGACTCCACTCCTAAAGCAAGATAGCAAAATATCAATCGCGAATCTAGGGGTTGTGCAAGTTGATACTGAAACAAAAGATTTTGTGACTGATCTTGAATTGGCTGTTAAAACCTGTGATTTGAATCCTCGAACACCTTTCTTGGGTTTATACAATATTCCCGGGGTAGCGCTTGTGTTACGAGTTACCCCGTTGCTTTCTCCTTGGCTCAATAACGTTGCACAGGCGGAGTTCGTGCTTGAACGAATAGATTCAGATCTTAACCAATCGTTCGTAGTCGCAATTAATTATCGAAACTCAATGGATTTGCCTAGTTTGCCATTTAAATTAAATGGCTTCCCTGACAATTACATTTATTGTGGAGCGGCGACCTATCCGGTTGGAAGCCAGCGGATAGAGATTTGGAAAACAAAGATATGATTATAAATTTCTGTGGATTGTATTATTGACTATCCAATGGCTGCGATTCACGAATGGGGAAGTGTGACTAACAAGTTTTTAATGGCCCAAAAAATCGCGGCTCGATATTTTTAAGGTGTTTATGCCTCGCATTTCTGTAATTCTAACCTCGTATAATCACGAAAAATATATTGCAAAGGCTATTGATAGTGTCCTTAATCAGACTTTTGTTGATTTTGAATTAATTATCCTAGACGATGCTTCGACAGATGGCTCGTGGGGTATTATCGAGAGCTATTCAGATCATAGAATCAAAGCGATTCGAAATAAAATAAATCAAGGGTCTGCAGTTGGAATTCTAGATGTCATAGAAACGGTTTCCGAAGGCCATTACATTGCCATGCATCATTCGGACGATGAATGGACTCTAGATAAATTGCAAAAGCAAGTTCAATTTCTTGATGAGAGACCGTTTGTTGGGGCAGTTTTTTCTTTAGTCCAAATAATTGATGAAAATGACAAACGTTTGGATAGTAATTGGTTTGAGCATGGGAATAGATCAAGGGCAGAGTGGCTAAATTTATTGTTTAACGAGAAAAATTATCTGGCTCATCCGAGCGTGCTAATTCGAAAAGAGGTTTTCAGTTCTGTAGGTGTTTATAAGAGATATCTGCTTCAAACCCCGGATGCAGAGATGTGGTCTAGGGTTTTGTTAAAATTTGATATTCATGTAGTTCAAGAAAGACTCACCTTGCACCGAGTATTTTCGGATTTTTCAAACACCAGCGGTAAAAGAGTTGATGTTGCTATACGTGCGGCGAATGAATGGAATGTTCTGAGGAAAAATTTCCTTGTGATCACGGATCAAGATTTTGTGTTTGAGATATTTCCGGGGATTGAGAGGTACAGAAGGGCCGAAGGTTTTTCCATAAAATTTCTATTGGCAATGGCTTGCTTGTTCGACACTAAACATCAAAATGCGTGGGGGTTTGGTCTGTCATTGCTGTATGAAATTATGGATTCTGAAGTTGAATTGAGTAATGTGTCGAGATTATACGATTTCCACGAACAAGATTTTATTAAGCTGACATCGCTGTTTGATGTGTATGGATTGGCGACTTCTGGGTGGGTTTCTCAAGTTCAGGAGGCGAAAGAGTGGTTTGAAGGGCAACTAGCGGTAGCGCAAGTTGAATTGAATGAGTTGCAGCATAATCTTTCCACGCTTAGCCTTGAGCGTGACAAAATTTATCAATCGAGTTCTTGGCGTGTCACCCGACCGTTGAGGTTCGTTGTTTCGGTGGGGAGGTCACTTGGACAGATCGTCCGTCAGTTCATCGGAATTAGTTCCGGTTTGCTAAGTGCGCAAAGGATAAATTCGGCTCTTCGCTTATTGATTCGAGGAGATCTGATAGGTTTTCAGTCAGCGTTGTATTCTGTAATGCGACGCGAAGTAAAACGATCAATCAGGGTCAAGGCGCTGGAGTCTATTTGTCCATGCCCCCTCGACAATGGGCAGCCATTGGTAAGCGTAATTATTCCATGCTTCAACTACGGAAAATTTGTTGTCGGCGCAATAGATAGTGTGCTTGCTCAGACCTTGATCAATGTTGAAGTTATTGTTGTTGATGGAGGTTCCACCGATAGCGATACCCTGGAAATATTGAAGAATACACAGAGGCCTGGAACGCGCATTTTACTTCGGGATGGGCGTCATCTTGTTGGTGATAACAGAAACTACGGAATTGAGCTTGCTCGCGGGCGCTATATTTGTTGTTTGGACGCTGATGATACGCTGGATGCGACTTACCTTGAAAAAGCCGTTTTCTTTCTGGAAACCTACGGCTATGACATTGTCTCGACAGCTATAAACTATGTCGGCGCTCGGGAAGGGCAGGTAGATATTATGGAATGCCCCGATCTGACAGATATGGTGAATGGCAATCATGTCCTGACGTGTGCAGTGTTTAGAAGGGAACTATGGAAGAGAGTTGGCGGATACGTCGATGTGGGGATCGGGAAGCATCACGTTGCAGAGGATTGGGATTTCTGGTTGAGGCTCACAGCGAGTGGCGCCCGAATTCGAAATATTACCGGAGAGTATCTTTTTAATTATCGGATTCATGAGGGTGGCTCACTTAGTAGTTCTGCAGACGTCAAATCGCTGTCGGAGCAAAAATCAGCGATTCTTGATCGGAATCGCGAGTTGCTATCGCGAAAAACCTATAAGTTTTCCGAAGATCAGCAGTCAAGGCGTCTCCGTAGCGAACCGACTCAGACAGCGCTGGCATCTTGTTTTGACATTGATTCACACCGAATGACTTTGTTATTGGCGATGCCGTATTTTCTGGTGGGTGGCGCTGAGCGGCTGCTGAGTGGCCTGTGTGAATACCTGGCGAGACACGGGTGGCGTGTCATTGTGATCGCCACTTTGCCCCAAGATAAGGGCCATGGCGCTTCCATCGATTGGTTCACAGCGAGTACCTCCGAGGTGTATTCGCTGCCACGCTTCCTTGAGCCGGAAGAACAAACGGATTTCGTAGCCTACCTTCTCGCATCGCGTCGCGTCGATTGCCTTCTGAATACGGGCAGTCGCTTGGTTTACGAACTGCTCCCATCGCTGTTGAAGGGGAACCCGAATCTCAGTGTGGTGGATTTTCTCTTCAATACGGTGGGGCACGTTGAATCGCATCTGGAATTCAAGGAATTTGTGTCGTTTGCGATTGCGGAGAATCAAGAAGTTTTCGATTGGTATATGAACGTTGCGAGGTGGCCGGTTGAGCGATTGGCGATAGTGTCGAGCGGGGTGAATTTGAAACGTCTGTCACCCGGGCCCCGTCCAGAACCGCTAATCGAGAAATATCGAATTGAGGCCGCCGACTTGGTGATCGGCTTCTCAGGGCGGTTTTCAGAAGAAAAGGGACCGGATGTTTTTCTGGAAGTGGCGAATTTGTGTCGGGAATGCAAAAACGTTGTTTTCGTGATGACAGGTGCCGGACCTTTGACGGAATCGATATCGAAGAAAGTGCAGGCACTGCCTGCTACGGTTCGATTTGAATTTGCCGGGCTTGTCGATGATGTTGACCAGTATCTCGGGCTCTACGATGTTCTGATTTTGCCGTCCCGGTTTGATGGTCGGCCGCTTGTGGTAATGGAGGCCCTCGCATGTGGCGTGCCTGTCATTGCTTCGGATGTTGGTGGTCTGCCGGATCTTGTGAGCAATGGACTCAATGGCTATCTGGTTCCGCCCGCAGACGCGCAGGCGATAGCCGATTGCATCGTTCGGTTGGCAGAGAACAGGCCGCTCCTGGCTACACTGAAGGAAGGCGCGCGTAGAATGGCTGAGGAAAGGCTGGATGCCAACCTGGCGTATCGCGACTTCGAAGCATCGCTTCGCATGGCAATTGATACCCACAAAGTGGTCAATTGATTGCCTGGTTACATGAATTTTCTTGATATGGAGCCAACATGAAATTGAAAGGCAAGAAGGTATTGGTCACTGGCGCAGATGGTTTTATTGGAAGCCACCTGGTCGAGGCATTGGTCAACCTCGGGTGCGATGTCCGGGCGTTCGTTTTTTATAATTCCTTCAATAGCTGGGGGTGGCTGGATACTGTTTCGCCGGAACTCCAGAAAAAACTGGATGTGTTTGCAGGCGATATCCGTGACCCCAATGGCGTCCGTGAGGCAATGATCGGATGCGACGTGGTGTTCCATTTGGCCGCGCTGATAGCAATCCCATTCTCGTACCACTCGCCCGATTCGTACGTTGACACGAATATCAAGGGAACGCTCAATGTCCTGCAGGCGGCAAAACTGCTCGGTACGTCGAAGGTTCTTGTGACCTCGACATCCGAGGTTTATGGAACGGCACAATATGCCCCTATCGATGAAAAACACCCGTTTCAGGGGCAGTCGCCTTACAGCGCCACAAAGATTGGCGCGGACCGGCTTGCTGAATCCTACTATCGCTCATTCGGAACGCCTGTAGTTACGGTGAGACCGTTCAACACCTACGGTCCGAGACAATCCGCCCGGGCCGTTATCCCGACGATAATTACCCAGTTGCTCAGCGGGGCTACCGAATTGAAACTCGGTAGTCTGAGTCCGACGCGCGATTTCAATTATGTGCTGGACACCGTCAATGGTTTCATCGCACTGGCCGAGTCGGATCAAGCAATCGGGGAAGAGGTAAATATTGCCACCGGGGTTGAACACACCGTAGGAGACGTTGCCAATTTCCTGATCTCGGAGTTGAATCCTGAGGTGAAGTTGGTGGTTGAAGATGAAAGGTTAAGGCCTGAAAAATCAGAGGTGTTTCGGCTGATTGGTGATACTCGAAAGATTATGGCCCTGTCGCCCTGGCGACCCAGCTTTGATCTGAATGCCGGGTTGCAAGACACCATCCAATGGTTCAGGCAGCCAGCTAACCTTGCCAGATACAAGGCTTGGATATATAACATTTAAGGATAAGAAAATGAGAGCAATCATTCTTGCCGGCGGTAAAGGCGTTCGCCTTCGCCCTTACACGACGTTGATTCCAAAACCGATGGTTCCCCTCGGCGGCAAAATGTCGATTCTTGAGGTAGTTTTGACACAGTTGGCTCAATCGGGCTTCACGCACGTTACTTTGGCAGTAAATCATCTTTCGCATTTGATCATGGCCTATTTCGGAGATGGTAGTCGCTGGGGCCTGAAGTTGGATTATTCGTTGGAAGATGAACCATTAAGTACCATTGGCCCGCTGACGCTTATTGACGATCTGCCTGACAATTTTCTGGTTATGAATGGTGACATCCTGTGTGATCTCAATTACCGGGATTTTTACAATTCACATGTTGCCGCGAATGCCGATGTTTCCGTAGCGGTATATAAACGAGAAGCGAAGATTGATTTTGGCGTCTTGAAATACGATGAAAACATGAAACTACGGGAATTCAGGGAAAAGCCAGTCTATTCCTTCGATGTAAGCATGGGTATTTACTGTCTCTCGAGACGCGTAGTGGAAAAGCTGCCTCGAGGTGGCGTTTATGGCTTCGATAACTTAATGCTCGATGGAATACGCGACGGGAACCATATCAATATTTGTCCATTCACTGGCTATTGGCTAGATATCGGGCGACCAGACGACTATGAGTATGCAGATCAGAACTTTGATCAACTAGCCGAAAAATTGGGAATCTAGTAGAGATGACTGTCCTCGTCACTGGAGCTAGGGGAGGCTTTGCGAGGGCTTTCATACCCAAACTCGTGGAATCGGTGAGGGATGATGTATTAAGTGTTGTCCGGGAAAATGTCCAGCAAGCTACTGATGTCCAATGCGATTTATCGGATCGAGGTGCAGTTGAACAAATGATCCGGAATACGAGGCCAAAATTAATTTATCACCTAGCAGGCAGCTTTGCCGGGAATTTCGAGACTGATGTATTGGTCAATGCGCACAGCTCAAAATGGATCTTCGATGCCTTGCTACGTTCAAAGCTTGACTGCAGGGTTGTGGTTTTTGGCAGCGCAGCTGAATACGGAATGGTTGCAGAAGCGAGTAACCCTGTGGCCGAGACTCAAGCGCTCAAACCGGTGTCGATTTATGGTTTGACCAAGGCCATGCAGACGCAGATTTCCTCTTATTATGCTTCGGTACAAGGGGTCGATGTTGTTGTGGCGAGGGTTTTTAATCTTGCTGTCAAGGGGCTATCTCAACGCTTGTTTTACGGACGGATTGTCTCTCTTGTCGATTCCTACAAAAACAGAGAGATCGACAAAATGACTTTTGGGAATTTGGAAGCGATAAGAGACTACATCGAACTCGATGGTGCTACAGCGCAGATTATCGCGATAGCAAATAAAGGGATCAAAGGGGAAGTCTATAACGTGGGCAGTGGTATCCCAGTTCGCATGAAAGATTTGTTGTGCAGGTTACTAAATGAAAATGGTATCCCTTTGGATAGTTTCGAAAGCACGCCAGAAAATATAAAGTCGGGCATTGATGTACCAATGATTTATGCGGATATTTCGAAAGTCTCTAAGCTTATTTAGAGCGTGGCATAAGTCGCATTCACGGTTGTGCGATAGGTGTTCCTCCGAGCTTAGCTGCTTGGATTTATGATTTTTGATTTGTGGTGACGGTATTGACTGCTGAGAATAAGGCTAAAGACGAACGGGAGATAACCGTCCTATTGATCAGCAATGAAGGTTCGATGACGGGCGCGCCATTGTTTCTGGAGCGGCTTGCCAGAGGTCTTTCGAAATCAAGGTTTCGAGTGGTTATCTTCTTCGCCGCTGGTGGGCCTATCATTGCTCGAATGCGCACAGAGGGGTTCGAAATTTACTGTTCCGACAAGAGGCCTGGGACACGCGGTATATTTATATCCATTTTTTATAGGGTTATCCATTACTTCCGCTTCTTGCGAACGCTATGGATTGTGAAGCCGGATATTGTCTATTCGAACACAATAATAAATTGTGGCGAGGCCGTCCTGAGCAGGATGTGTGGATTCCCAACCGTGGTTCACATGCATGAGGGGATGAATTTTGCAGCAAGATTGAAGCGACGTCTGGCGATTGAGACGTCTGTCTGTAACGAGGTTCTTGTTGGTTCGGAATATGCAGGAAGTGTCCTTTATTCATTGACCGGCAATGTTGGAACTGTCGTTTCGATCGGCGTAACCGGCGACTCAATGTGTGATCCGGCAGCCTCGCGCAATTCTTCGACGCTGCGAGTCGGAATTCTGGGAACGCTTGATGAGAACAAGGGGCAACTGATTGCGCTGGAGGCACTTGCCTTGGCGGTCGCTAGGGGAATGGACGTTCAGTTGAGTGTTGCTGGGGCGGAGGTTGATAGCAGTTACAGCCTGAAACTGAAGAGCTTTGTAGTCGAGAACAAGCTTGAAGAAAGGGTTGTCTTTCTCGGCATGATAGACAGCGTCGATTCCTTTTTTCTTTCAATCGATGTTTTGTTGGTGTGCTCGTATGACGAAGTTTTCCCGACAGTGATACTCGAGGCCATGCGGGAAAGAAAATTGGTGGTTGCCACAAGAGTGGGTGGGATTCCAGAAATTATCGAACATGGTTCCACGGGTTTCTTGTTTGAAGCTGGAAACGCAAAGGAGTTGTCACAACTGTTGATGGATGTTTCTGAAAACATGGGCGAATACTCTGGAATAGTTGAGCATGCCTCTATAAAGTTCTATGAATCCTATGAGATGTTCAATTCTGTTGGGGCGATTTCTAAGAGGTTAACCCATATCTTTAATACAAGACCGAAAACGTCTTGGTGGGGTTCATAGACTTTGGTGTCCACAGTTAATCTTCAACGACGGTTGATAATCAAAGGCGCGCAGCACATGTATTGCTTCATCCTAACGGATGGTTAGCAGCAAGTTGGTGAGTTCTTCGCTTTGGAATCTAGCAGGTTCTTTGTTACCACTGGGCGCCGGACTGGTTGCGATACCCCTGCTTATCGGCCAACTTGGGTTGGAACGCTTCGGACTCTTGAGCCTTGCCTGGTTGCTCGTTGGCTATTTCAGCCTTTTCGATTTCGGTCTTGGTCGCTCGCTGACACGGCTGGTTGCGGAAAAGTTGGGGTCGGGGCGTGCTGATGAGATTCCACGACTGACGGTTACGGCGATGCGGATGATTCGCTGGCTTGGTTTTGCTGCCGGCGTGCTCCTTGCGAGTCTGTCGCCTTGGGTGGTGGAATGGCTGGCTGTCCCTGATGCGCTACGCGACGAGACTTTGATGAGCCTTTGGGTGCTATCGGCGACGCTGCCGTTTGTTCTGTTGTCTTCCGGTTGGCGCGGGGTGCTTGAAGCGTACGGGCGGTTTGACCTGGTGAATTGGGTCAGGATTCCGCTGGGTATCGCCTTGTTTCTGGCGCCGCTGGCAGCGTTATGGTGGGCCGAAGGCTTGTTGCCGGTGCTTGTGTCATTGGCTTTGACTCGTGTCGTGGGGTGGTGGTTTTCTCGCTTCATGTGTTTTCGCGTGTGCCCGAATTTACGCGGGGCGGCTGGATTCAGTCGCGATCTGGCGCGGCCGCTGCTTGCGTTTGGCGGCTGGATGACGGTTTCCAATGTGGTCGGGCCCTTGATGGTCTATGCGGATCGTTTCTTGATTGGGGGCCTGCTTTCGGTCGCGGCGGTTGCTTATTACGCGACACCGTATGAGGTCGTGACCCGTCTGTGGATCGTTTCCGGTGCATTGACCGGCGTCCTGTTTCCGGTGGTTGCCGCCCGCCTGGTGATTGACCGCGATTCGGTGAAGGCGGTCTATCGGCAGGCGATGAAATGCGTGTTCCTCCTCATGCTGCCGGCCGTTTTCGTCTTGTTTTTGTTTGCCGGAGAGGGCCTGACGTGGTGGGTGGGCGCCGATTTTGCAGAAAATGGCCAGCAGGTGGCGCGCATCCTGCTGATCGGTGTCTTCGCCAATGCCTTGGGGCAGGTGGCGATCACGGTGCTGCACGGCGCCGGCCGCGCCGATTGGGCGGCGAAACTGCATTTGGTGGAGCTGCCAGTCTATATGGCGGCACTGATGTTTGCGGCCGGGCGCTATGGCATCGAGGGCGTAGCATTTGTTTGGTTGCTGCGTATTGCGGTCGACATGGTCATCATGCTGGTTTTGGTTGATCGCTTGTTACTGCCGGATTCTCCTTTCCTGGGTATGTTTGTCCTGGTGGTCGGCGTCGTGATGGCGGCGATGTGGTTTTCCGGAATGATGACGGGGGTGTTCCCGCGCAGTTTGGCGTTTTGCGTAGTTTTGTTGGCGTGTGGTACGTTGCTGCCTCGGCAGTTGCGCGCGCTGATCCAGGCTACGCGGCATGCTGCCTGACTGTCCTTGGTGCCTTGATGCTTGAAGAAGACGTTCCATCCATTTCGTGGCCAGCCGACGGGCTTGAAACGGTGGCTGCCTGCCCGTTATGCGGTTCGGATCGTCGCGTGCTGGCTTATGCGGATCTGCGGGATTGGTTCTTTGAGTGCGCACCGGGCGCCTGGTCACTTTATGAGTGTCAGGATTGCGGTAGCGCTTATCTCGACCCTCGACCGAATGCTGCGACAATCGGCAGGGCATATCGCAGTTACTACACGCATGCGGCCAATCCTGGACCGGTATCGCAGACGCGCCGCGTCTGGCATCGTTTGCGTGCCGATTATCTGAAAGCAGCCTTTGGTGCCGCAGATGCTGCTGCGCTTTGGCCGGGACGTTGGCTGGTTCGGATGTTTCCGGGCTGGCGTCAGGGTATTGACGCGACCTTCGGTCGGAATCTGCCGCGAATTGATAGCCAGTCATCGGGCCTCCTCGATATCGGCTGCGGCAATGGGCATTTTCTTGAGTTCGCCAGATCTGCCGGTTGGAAAGTAAAGGGTATCGATTTCGACCCGGCCGCAGTGCAAATTGCCCGCTCAAAGGGACTGGATGTTCAGGAAGGAAGCGTCAGCCTTCTTGAAGGAGAGAGTTCGCTGTATGACTGCATAACGCTGAGCCACGTTCTGGAGCATGTTCATGACCCGCTGGATTTGTTGAGGAGTTGCCATCGCCTGCTTAAGCCGGGAGGTGTGCTCTGGTTGGAAACGCCCAACATGAATAGTGCTGGCCGTAACGCGTTTGGTGCCTATTGGCGCGGGCTTGAAGCGCCCAGGCACCTGACACTTTTTTCAAGGCAGTGTTTGCTGGACTGCCTGGCCGCGCTAGGATTTCGGGACATACAGGATCGCTTCAGCAGTTTTTCGACGGAAGCGATGTGGCGAGAAAGCCGGATCATCGTAAGCCGGGCTGGCGCTTCACGCACCCTCGCGCAGTCATTGGTTGGGCGAATCAAGGCTGAAATACAGGCGCATGGCAGTCCGGAATGTCGTGAGTTTATTACATTGGTATGCAAAAAATGAGCGCTCGCGATGGAGGGGTCTTCGCTGTTGTCGTCAGTTTTCACCCAGACTTGTCGGTTCTGGGCAGGTTGCTTGATGCATTGCAGCATCAGGTGAGTGGGATCGTGGTGGTGGATAACGGCTCGCCTGCGACTTTTCAGGAGTGGCTGAAATCGTTTCATGTATCGATACCGCTGCGGCTGCTGGCTTTGGGTGAAAATCGCGGCATTGCCTCGGCCCAGAATGTAGGCATTGATTATGCGCGGGAACAGGGCGCCGAATTCGTCATCTTGTTCGATCACGACAGCAATCCGGCGCCGGATATGGTGGCCCGGCTTTTGGCCGTCGTCGAGGCCAAACGTCTGGAAGGTGTGGCGGTGGGGGGGGTTGGGCCGCGATATCTTGATGAACGCCAGGACAATCCTCCGCCATTCATCCAGGTGAATGGGCTGCGCGTGGAGCGCCAGCCGTGCTGCAGCGACGACTCGGTAGTCGAGGTCAGTTACCTGATCGCCTCCGGTTGCCTCATTCCGCTGCGGACGCTGGAAGTGGTCGGTAATATGCATGAGGAGCTGTTCATCGACTATGTCGATATCGAGTGGGGTCTCCGGGCCGCTTCAAAGGGGTTCACGTCATTTGGCGCTTGCGGTGCAAAAATGGCACATGATTTGGGCGATGAACCGATTCGTTTCATGGGCAAGAGCTACCCTCAGCACAGCCCGCTTCGCCATTATTACCATTTCCGCAACGCTGTCTGGTTGTATCGCCGCAATTGGGTTCCGTTCAACTGGAAGGTCGCAGATGGCTGGCGCCTGTTGCTCAAATACGGTTTCTATACCCTGTTCGCAAAGCCCAGGTACCGGCAATGGTTGATGATGAGCAAGGGTGTCTGGCATGGCGTGACCGGGAAGATGGGGCAGTTGAAGTGATTTCGGTTTCGATTGTCAGCCATGCCCATGGTGCCATGGTGGAAAAGCTGATCCGGGCGCTACTGGATTGTCCGGAGGTGAGGCAGGTCATACTGACGCGCAATGTTCCCGAGATTCTCGATATTGCAACGGATGCGCGGATCGTGAGTATCGACAACCCCGCCCCCAAGGGGTTTGGCGCGAATCACAATGCGGCGTTCGCATTATGCGACCAGCCATTTTTTTGCCCGGTAAATCCAGACATCGAGTTGCCGGCGAATCCTTTCCCGGAACTGGTCAAGTCTGCCTCGGTATCCGGTGCGGCAATTGTTGCGCCACTGGTCATCGCGCCGGACGGAAAGGTTGAAGACAGCATGCGACATTTCCCGACCTTGCGCTCGCTGACGGCTAAAGCGTTGGGCCTGGGCGGCGGCCGGTATGTAGTGCGTGACGGTCAGCCAGACTTCGCACCTGAATGGGTTGCAGGCATGTTCATGTTGTTCCGCAGTGAAGCTTTTGCCGAACTCAAAGGTTTTGACGAGAAATTTTTTCTTTACTACGAAGATGTGGATGTGTGCATACGTGCGTGGAACCGCGGTCTCAGGGTGTTGGCTTGCCCGCGGGTCTCAGTGATCCATGATGCCAGGCGGGACAGTCGGCGAAGTTTGCGTCATTTGCGCTGGCACGTTGCGAGCATGGGGCGTTTCTTCTGGAAGCACTGGGCCCGACTGCCCAAGCTTCCTGAGTCGCGAGCACCGGCGTGATTGGCATTACTGGATGCACAGGGTTCATTGGTGGACGACTGGGCACTGCCTTGAGCAATGCCGGCTTGCCCTGGGTTGGTCTGGCAAGACGTGCCGTACCGTTCGCAGTTCGTCCGCTAGCAGGTTTTGGTGATCTGGCGGCGTTGACCGCAGCATGTGCCGGATTGGAAACCTTGTTCCACTGCGCGGGATACGCCCATGCGTTGTCTTCCTTGAACGCCGATGATTCGGAGAAGCATCGGGAATTCAATTTCGTGGCTACCCGAAACATGGTTGAGGCTGCGGCGCTGGCCGGTGTGAAACGTTTTGTTTTCCTGTCCAGCGTCAAAGCCATGGCTGAGCCAGGTTCAAGCTGTGCCGACGAGGATTTCCCAGGCCTGCCGGAAACTGCCTACGGGCAAGCCAAGCGTGCTGCCGAATCAGCTGTGCTGGATGTGGGGAAGCGTTGCGGCATGCATGTGGTTAACCTGCGCCTGGCGATGGTGTATGGCTCGGGCGGACGGGGCAATCTGGAGCGCATGGGCCGCCTGGTTCAGCGGGGATTGTTTCCGCCATTGCCAGAAACCAATAACCACCGTTCCCTGGTGCATGTGGATGATGTCGTTGCGGCGATGCTCTTGGTGGCAGCCGATGATCGTGCCAGCGGAAGGACCTACATCGTCGCCGCACCGGAGGCCCCTTCCGGACGCCAGTTGCTCGATGCGCTGCGGGCGACACTTGGCATGCCGCATCGTACTTGGGCTGTGCCCGAGCCAGCGTTGCGTCTGGCCGCGCGCCTCGGGGATAAACTGGAAACCATCGCTCGCCGCCGTTTGCCTCTGGACAGCGAGTCGCTGGACCGCTTGCTTTGCTCGGCCTGGTATTCGCCAGCGCGGATAGAGCGCGAATTGGGCTGGCGGGCGCAGGTATCTCTTGCCAATGGGCTACAGGAGATGTTCGGAACGTGAAACGTATCCTGGATCTGGTGCTGGCCATGGTGGCGACCATCATTCTCGCCACACCGTTACTTCTCGTTGCGCTGGCAGTCAAGCTGAGTTCCCCCGGACCCGTCCTCTATTGGTCGGACCGGGTGGGTCGCCATAACCGGATTTTCAGGATGCCGAAATTTCGCAGCATGCGGGAGAACACCCCGGCTGTCGCCACTCACTTGCTGACCAATCCCTCCGCGTATCTGACCCCGATCGGCTCTTTCCTGCGTAAATCCAGCCTCGATGAGTTACCGCAATTGTGGAGCATACTCACTGGCGAGATGAGTTTTGTGGGACCTCGCCCGGCATTGTTCAACCAGGATGATCTTGTAGCGCTCCGCACCGCTGCCGGGGTGCACGAGCTTCTCCCCGGGCTGACCGGCTGGGCTCAGGTAAATGGGCGTGACGAGTTGCCGATTCCACAGAAAGTCGAGCTGGATTCAGAGTATCTGCGTCGACGCTCGTTATTGTTTGATATCAGGATACTCTGGATGACTGCCTTGAAAGTAATGAAGCGCGACGGGGTTTCACACTAGAATTCTCGACAATGCAAGGAAATCGCTGTCACGTTCCTGTCCGTTGCTGACTGGGTCTGAGGGCCAGAAACTTGTGCTTAAAGTATTTGTGCAGTGGATTGTCCAAAACCTTGTAGAGCAGATGTCCAACGGCCAGGCACAAAAGCACAATGATGGAAACCCCAATTGGGGTGTATGGATTGAAAATATCGAATTTGTGAAAGGGAACTACAACAAAAAAATGACTTAGATAGGTTGCGTAACTCCCGTCTCCAATCGTAGTCAGTGCCTTAGTGACGCTTCCATCTTTCCGGCGGATCAGGTCCTCAAGGTTTGTCAGTGAGAGAACTAGCAGTACCGAAGGAAGTCCGAAATACATGACTCTGTCAATATCCGGATTTAGCGTTTCGGTCGTTGCCATCACCACATAACTTGATATTCCAAGAAATATCATCACATGCGAATGCAACGTCTTCATGAGGTTCCTTCTGTATATTTCGAAGGAAAGCATGCCGAAGATGAATTCGAAGAATAATTGGCTGTGAAAGAAACTCGTGGCTACCGGACTTGCCGTGTTCCAGCCGAATCCAAGATATGCCGATATCAGCAGTATTGACGTCAATGCGAGATAATGCTTCCTCGCTACGAAAATTGACAGCCAAATGCAGAGGTAGAAGAACATTTCATAGTTCAGCGTCCAGCCTACCGCCAGCATGGGGTTTAGCGCGCCGTTTTCCTTGAAATAGGGTATGAAAAAAATCGATTTCAGGTAGTTTTCGAAGTTGGCAGTAGTGGAATTCAGCAGCGAGGGTTTTACTGCAGCCACCACTAGCAGACAGGTTGTCAGTATCCAGTATAAGGGAACGATACGTGCCAGTCTGCTCACGGCAAACTGATAAGTGTCCTGCCCATTGGCAATAACCATTGCCATGACGAATCCACTGATGACGAAGAAAATATCGACACCAAATGAGCCAAAATGTGGAATTGCACCAATGTGATAATAGACAACCGTGGTGGCAGCGATGGCGCGGAGTATCTGAAGAGATTTCAGGTTGCTGATCGGGGAACTCTCATTTTTTTCATTTGGCATTCAGATGCTCGTCTCTTCGATTCCGGTTTGGCGGTATTTTACGTTGCTGTTTCCATTGCGTATATAAGTCATTGATATCGTTTAATGATGCTGCCTTCTGGTTGCCTTTGGAAGTCGTTCTGCCTGAACCTTCAATGCAATGCTGGACACATCGTTTGGCCCCTGAAGCCCTCCGTTGCCAGTGGCTAAGCGGTTACAATCGGCACTCCATATCTGAGATGTGAGTCCGCTCGTACAGGTGACCAAGGCTTATCTTTCCCTCCTCGTTTTCTTGTTCGACCTGTCGGCAGTTTTGTTTGCCTGGGTGGGTGGCTTTCTGCTGCGCTTCAATCTTGATATGCCGGCACTATTTGTTCCGGTGATGGGCTGGGGCTTGGTGTTTCTGCTGCCTGCGCACGCGCTGGCCTGCCGCCTCGCCGGCCTCTATCGCGGAATCTGGATGTTTGCCAGTCTGCCGGATTTGAAGCGGGTCCTGCGCGCCGTCGCCTTTTCGACCGTCGCGCTCTTGGCATTCTTCGCCTTCTATCGCGAGGGCCAGCAAGTGGTGCCACGTTCCCTTCTGGTCTTGTATCCGATGTTGCTCCTGCTCTACATGGGGGGCGGCCGGGCGGCCTACCGCATGTGGAAGGAGCACCGGTTGTATGGTGGACTGATCGCCCAGGGCAAGCCGGTGGTCATCGTCGGTGCCGGCCGCGGCGGCGCGATGCTGGTCCGCGAACTCGAGCGCAGCGCGGATTGGCGGGTCGTCGGCCTGGTGGATGACGACCGCAGCAAGTGGGGCCGCGAGCTTTCGGGCAATCCCATCCTGGGCGGGATCGAGGACTTGCCTGAAGTGCTTGCGCTGGAAAAGGCATCCCACGTCATTCTCGCCATGCCCTCGGCAGCTGCCGAGGCCTGTCGCCGGGCGACCGATCTCGCCGTCGAGGCTGGCGCACACGTCTTCACGGTGCCCGGGTTGGAGGACGTGATGGCCGGTCGGGTCGCCATTTCGTCGATCCGGCCGGTGGAGATCGAGGATCTACTGGGTCGCGAGCCGGTATGGATCGATACGCCACATGTCGCCGCCATGGTCGCCGGAAAGGCGATCCTGGTGACCGGCGCCGGAGGGTCGATCGGCAGCGAGTTGTGCCGGCAGTTGGCACGTTTCGCACCGGCTCGGCTGGTACTTTTCGAACAGAGCGAGTTCGCGCTCTACACCCTGGAGCAGTGGTTTTCGGTCCATATGCCAAATGTCGCGCTGGTTTCCCTGGCCGGTGACGTCAAGGACGCGGCGCGATTGAACGAGGTGTTCGTTGAACATCGACCGCAAGTCGTCTTTCATGCCGCTGCCTACAAGCATGTGCCGCTGATGGAAGTGGGCAATGCCTGGCAGGCCGTGCGCAACAACGTGCTGGGTACGCTGCGGGTGGCCGAGTGTGCAGTGCGTTGCGGGGCGGAGCGCTTCGTGCTGATTTCGACCGACAAGGCCGTGAATCCGACCAACGTGATGGGCGCGACCAAGCGCCTGGCAGAAATGGTCTGCGAGGCGCTGCACCGCCAGGGTGGGGTGACCCAGTTCGAGATGGTGCGTTTCGGCAACGTGCTGGGCAGCACGGGCAGCGTGATTCCGAAGTTCCAGGAACAGATAGCCCGCGGCGGGCCGGTCACCGTGACGCATCCGGAAATTACCCGCTACTTCATGTCGATCCCCGAGGCGGCGCAACTGGTGCTGCAGGCGGCGGCGATGGGGCAGGGGGGCGAGATTTTCGTGCTCGACATGGGGGCGCCCGTGCGGATCGTCGATCTGGCGCGCAAGATGATCCATCTGTGCGGTTATGCCGACGGCGAAATCCGCATCGAATTCACCGGTTTGCGCCCGGGCGAAAAGCTGTTCGAGGAATTGCTGGCGGATGCTGAACAGACCCGCCAGACGCCTCACCCCAAGTTGCGCATTGCGCGTGCGCGGGAGGTCGATGAGGATTTCCTGCAGAAATTGAGCCCCTGGCTGGCCGAGCCCTGCCAGAGCGATATTAAGGTCCGCGCGGCCCTGACGGCCTGGGTGCCCGAATATCGCCCGGCTTCGAACGATTCTTGAAAAGCCTGCGCGGCCGGTGCCGCGCATTGACAACGGTGACTGTGTGACTCACGAATTCCTCGACCTCCCCCAGCTTGTTTCTGCCACCGGCACTGTCCGTCTGCCCGGTTCGAAGAGCATTTCAAACCGCGTCCTGCTGCTGGCGGCGCTGGCCGAGGGTGCGACCGAGGTGCGCGACCTGCTGGCTTCCGACGACACCGCGCGCATGCTCGAGTCGCTGGCGGCGCTGGGCGTCGGGGTCGAGTCGCTGGGCGGCGAGAACTGGCGGATCAACGGTTGCGGCGGGCGCTTTCCAGTGCGCCAGGCGGAGTTGTTCCTGGGCAATGCCGGCACCGCTTTCCGCCCGCTGACCGCAGCGCTGGCGCTGGCCGGCGGCGACTATGTGCTGAAAGGCGTGGCGCGCATGCACGAGCGGCCGATCGGCGACTTGGTCGATGGCTTGCGCCAGTTGGGGGCGGACGTGACCTACCTCGGCAACGAGGGCTTCCCTCCGCTACATCTCAAGCCGGCGACGATTCAGCCTGGTGGTTTCGTCAAGGTACGCGGCGATGTGTCCAGCCAGTTCCTGACCGGCCTGCTGATGGCACTGCCGCTGACCGGCGAGACGGTTGCGGTCGACGTCGTCGGCGAGCTGATTTCCAAGCCCTACATCGAGATCACGC
>ERZ724516.293-NODE-293-length-31620-cov-8.352416_pt1 | contig 31620 bp, 28 predicted proteins | sample MGYA00376049_ERZ724516 | MGnify/ENA primary metagenome ERZ724516 (study PRJEB28724, sample SAMN07190886) | activated sludge metagenome | isolation source: activated sludge of sewage treatment plant in Hong Hong | place: USA: Christiansburg, Virginia | collected... | reverse complement strand
ACCACAGCTTCTTGTCGAACAGCTTTTCGTTGTGGGCGATGACGTTGTTGGCCGCCTTGAGAATTCTTACGGTTGACCGGTAATTCTGCTCGAGCTTGATTACCCTCAACGAAGGAAACTCGGCCGGCAGCTTCTTGAGATTGTCGATATCGGCGCCGCGCCAGCCGTAAATCGCCTGGTCGTCGTCGCCCACCGCAGTGAACTGCGCCCTGACCCCGGTCAGCAACTTGAGCAACTGGTACTGGCAGGCGTTGGTGTCCTGATACTCGTCGACCAGCAGGTAGCGCAGACGGTTCTGCCATTTCTCGGCCAGCTCCGGATGCTGCTGGAAAAGCGCCACCGGCAACCCGATCAGGTCGTCGAAGTCCACCGCCTGATACGCCTTCAATGTCACCTCGTAGGAGAGAAAGGCATGGGCAGCCAGCGCTTCATGTTCGTTGCTCGCCAGATGCCGAGCCGCTTCCGGGGTCACCAGCGCATTCTTCCAGTTGGAGATGATGGCCTGCAGGCGGCGCAGCGTGCCCTTGTCGATGGTCCTGGCCACATCGCCAATGATGCCGGCGCAATCGGCCGCATCGAAAATGGAAAAGCGCGGCTTGTAGCCCAGCGCCTTTGCCTCCTCGCGCAGGATACGGACGCCCAGCGAGTGGAAGGTTGAAATCTGGAGTTCGTCCGCAGTCGACCGCGACAGGAGCTTGCCGATGCGTTCTTGCATCTCCTTCGCCGCCTTGTTGGTGAAGGTGATGGCCGCCACATTGCGTGGCTGGAAGCCACAATCCTGAACGAGATAGGCGATCTTCTGGGTGATCACCCGCGTCTTGCCCGAGCCAGCCCCGGCGAGCACCAGCAGGGGGCCGTCAAGGTAGTGGATCGCTTCACGTTGCTGGGGGTTGAGGCCGGACATGGATATAAAAGCGAAGCGCCCCGGCAAGCCGGGGCGCATTGATTGGAGAATCCGATTCTACCTCAGACGCAAGCTGTCCTGCTCCACTGCCAGGTCACTTGATGATATCGAGATGCCCGATTCCGGAGGTCAGGTCGCGATCCTTCGAGTCCTTGCCATGCAGCTTGATCTGCAGGCGCAGATCGTTCAGGGAATCGGCGTTGCGCAGTGCATCTTCGTAACTGACCTTGCCCGCATCGTAGAGATCGAAGAGCGCCTGGTCGAAAGTCTGCATCCCGAGTTCGCGCGATTTCTTCATGGCTTCCTTGATCTCGCCCACCTCGCCCTTGAAGATCAGGTCGGAGATGTAGGGCGAATTCAGCATGACCTCGATCGCCGCCAGGCGACCCTTGCCGTCTTTCTTCGGCAGCAGGCGCTGCGAGATCATCCCGCGCAGGTTGAGCGACAGGTCCATCAGCAGCTGATGGCGGCGCTCTTCCGGGAAGAAGTTGATGATGCGGTCGATGGCCTGGTTGGCACTGTTGGCGTGCAGGGTGGCAAGACAGAGGTGGCCGGTTTCGGCAAAGGCGATGGCGTAATCCATCGTGTCGCGGTCACGAATTTCCCCCATCAGGATAACATCGGGCGCCTGGCGCAAGGTGTTCTTCAGCGCCGGCTTCCAGTCATCGGTATCGACCCCGACTTCACGCTGGGTGATGATGCAGTTCTTGTGCTCGTGAACGAATTCGATCGGGTCCTCGATGGTGATGATATGGCCGTAGGTGTTTTCATTGCGGTAATCAACCAGCGCGGCCAGCGAGGTCGTCTTGCCCGTACCCGTGCCGCCGACGAAGATGACCAGTCCGCGCTTGGTCATGGCGACATCCTTGAGCACCGGCGGCAGCCCCAGTTCATCGAGCGTGGGGATAACCTGGTTGATGGTCCGGCAGACCACCCCGATGCGCCCCTGCTGCACGAACGCGTTGGTTCTGAAACGGCCGATGCCGGCCGGGGAGATGGCGAAATTGCACTCCTTCGTCGCTTCAAACTCTGCTGCCTGCCGGTCGTTCATGATCGAGCGAGCGAGTTCGGCCGTATGCTGCGGCGTCAGTATCTGGTTGGAGACCGGCATGATCTTGCCGTCCACCTTGATTGCCGGCGGGAAGTTGGCCGTGATGAACAAGTCAGACCCCTTTTTCTGAACCAAAAGGCGCAGGAGGTCATGCATGAATTTCATTGCCTGATCGCGTTCCATAATTACCCCTATTTCCCTCGATTACTCGGGCTCAGCCCGGGAAGTTGTCCTTGTTGGTCGCCCGAGACCTGGCTTCGGCGCCGGATACCACGTTGCGCCGCACCAGTTCGAGCAGATTCTGATCCAGGGTCTGCATGCCGAAGTTCTGGCCGGTCTGAATCGCCGAGTACATCTGGGCCACCTTGTTTTCGCGGATCAGGTTGCGAATCGCCGGGGTGCCTATCATGATCTCGTGGGCCGCAACGCGACCGTTGCCATCCTTGGTCTTGAGCAGCGTCTGCGAAATGACGGCGCGCAAGGATTCGGACAGCATCGAGCGAACCATTTCCTTTTCCGCCGCAGGGAAGACGTCGACGATCCGGTCGATCGTCTTGGCCGCCGACGAGGTATGCAGCGTGGCGAAAACCAGGTGGCCCGTTTCCGCTGCAGTCAGGGCAAGACGGATGGTTTCCAGGTCGCGCATTTCGCCCACCAGGATGACGTCCGGGTCCTCGCGCAATGCGGAACGCAGCGCGTTGGCGAAGGAAAGCGTATGCGGGCCCACTTCGCGCTGATTGATCAGGCACTTCTTTGCTTCATGCACGAACTCGATGGGATCCTCGACCGTCAGGATATGGGCATATTCATTTTCATTGACATGATTGACCATCGCCGCCAACGTCGTCGACTTGCCGGAACCGGTCGGCCCGGTCACCAGCACGATGCCGCGCGGGTACTCGGAAATATCCTTGAATATCTTCGGGCAGTTCAGGTCTTCCAGCGTCAGTATCTTGGAGGGAATCGTCCGGAAAACAGCCCCCGCGCCCCGTTGCTGGTTGAATGCATTGACCCGGAAGCGGGCCAGGTTAGGGATTTCGAAGGAGAAGTCACATTCCAGCGTTTCTTCATAAATCTTGCGCTGGGTGTCGCTCATGATGTCGTACACCATGCCGTGAACGTCTTTGTGCTCCATCGCCGGCAGGTTGATGCGCCGCACATCGCCGTGCACGCGGATCATCGGTGGCAGGCCCGACGAGAGATGAAGGTCGGATGCCTTGTTCTTGACTCCAAAGGCCAGCAGTTCTGTGATGTCCATACGGATCGTCCTTAGGGCGCGTGTATACTGAAAACAGAAAGAATTCCAAACAATTATGAGCGCAATCGCCTCCAACCTGCAAGCCGTCCGAACACGCATCGCAAAAGCAGCGATTCAGGCAGGCCGTTTACCGGAAGAAATCACGCTGCTGGCTGTCAGCAAGACCTGGCCGGCCGAGTGTGTGGTGTTGGCAAACCAGGCCGGACAAAGGGCTTTCGGCGAGAATTACGTCCGGGAGGCGGTCGACAAGGTGCACGCCACAACCAGCCTTGATCTTGAGTGGCATTTCATCGGCCCGCTGCAAAGCAACAAGACACGCCAGGTTGCCGAGCACTTCGCTTGGGTGCATACGATCGAGCGCCTCAAGGTCGCCGAACGACTATCGGCGCAGCGCCCTTCCCATATGCCGCCGCTGCAGGTCTGTGTGCAGGTGAACGTGTCCGGGGAGTCCAGCAAAAGCGGATGCACGCCCGACGAGACGCTGGCGCTGTGCCGGCAAGTGTGCGCCCTGCCCGGGCTCCGGCTGCGCGGCCTGATGGCCATTCCCGAACCGGCCGACGACTACGCCGTGCAGCGCGTACCGCTGCGCCGGCTACGCGAGATACTCGAACGGATCCGGGCGGCGGGCCTGCCGCTCGATACCCTTTCCATGGGTATGTCCCATGATCTTGAAGCAGCCATCGCCGAGGGCGCGACCATCGTCCGCATCGGCACGGCAATTTTTGGCGAGAGAAACCACACATGAAAATCACCTTTCTCGGCGGTGGCAACATGGCCAATGCGCTGATCGGCGGCATGCTGAAACAGGGCATGGCCGCCACTGACATAGTCGTCGTCGATCCGGGCGGCGATGCCCGCGCCAGACTGGCAGCTGCTTACGGGATTGCCTGTTTCGAGTCGGCCGATGCTTTGGGTGGCGCCGGCGATCTGCTGGTCCTCGCGGTCAAGCCGCAACAGATGAAGGAGGCGGTCGCCCCGCTCGGCGGCAAGCTCGGCAACGCCGTCGTCATCAGCATCGCGGCCGGACTGGATCTCCCCACGCTGTCGCGTTTCCTTGGCGGTCACCGCAAGATCGTCCGCTGCATGCCGAACACACCGGCCCTGATTGGCGAGGGAATCACCGGCCTCTGCTCCCTGCCCGAGGTGACTGACGATGAGCGCGCCGCGGCGGACCGTATCCTGAGCGCTGTCGGCAGCACGGTCTGGATCGCCGACGAAGGCAAGATGGACGGCGTGACCGCCCTCTCCGGCAGCGGGCCGGCCTACGTCTTCCTGTTCATAGAGGCCATGCAGCAGGCAGCGGCCGATCTCGGCTTCCCGCCCGAACAGGGCCGGCAGCTTGCAATTGCCACCGTTCAGGGCGCCGCCGCACTGGCTGCACAATCAAGTGACCCTGCTGCGCTGCTGCGCGAACGCGTGACCTCGAAGGGCGGCACGACGGAAGCGGCATTGCGCGTGATGGCCGAAGCAGGCGTCAAGGAAGGCATCATTTCCGGGATCAAGGCCGCCGAAGCGCGCGGGCGGGAATTAGGCAAACTCCTGGGAGGCGAATGATGCAGGCGGTACTGTTCCTGCTCGACACGATCGTCGGGTTTTTCTGCTCCCTGTTCATGTTGCGCTTCCTGATGCAGGCGATGCGCGTCTCCTTTTCCGGCCAACTAGGCAATTTCGTCATTGCCCTGACCAACTGGGCAGTCAAACCGCTACGCAGGATCATACCGGGCACCGGCGGACTGGACTGGTCAAGCGTGGTTGCCGCCCTGGCCCTGCAACTGTTGCTGGCTGCCTTCCTCATCGGCATTGTCGGGCAGGGTAGCGGACCTGATGGCGGCACCATTGCCCTGATGATCGGGTGGTTTGCCATCCGCGCGCTGTTGCGCCTGGTGATCTACATCCTGATCGGGGCCATGATCCTGCAGGCTGTGCTGTCCTGGATCAACCCTTACTCGCCGCTTGCCGCCCCGGCCAACCAGTTGACGCGCCCACTACTCGACCCGATCCGTCGCCTTGTTCCGTTGATTTCGGGCATCGACCTCTCGCCGTTGATTGCCATCCTGCTTCTGCAAGTGTTGCTGATGGTCTTGTGAGCGACTGGTTCAGGGTCGGCAGCGATGGCCGCGTCACGCTCACACTGCACATACAGCCCGGCGCCAGGAAAACCGAATTGGCTGGCTTGCATGGCGACGCCCTGAAAATTCGCCTGGCTGCACCCCCGGTCGACGGGAAGGCCAACGAAGCGCTGCTGAGGTTCATCGCCGAGATACTGAAGGTACAGCGCGCTGCGGTCAGCCTCAAGAGCGGCCAGACCTCCCGGCGCAAGGTGATCGAAGTCGATGGAACGACCACGACAGCCGTGGCCGGCCTGGAAAGGCCCTGACGCTTTTACACAACGCTGGTGGCGAGCTTTCGAGCCCGGGCGCGAGACGACATGCGGAAAAAGTCAGGCGTCACTGCCGGCAAGCGAGATGCCACCCTGCACTGGCAAACGGCTATCTCACGCCATAAATTACCCGCCGAACACAAGCTTGCCACCGACTAGCGTTACTTTCACCTTGCCGGTCAGCAGATAGCCGGTCCACGGTGAATTCTTGCCGCGGCTCTTCAGGGCATCAGGGGTCAGCTGCCAGATGGCGGCCGGATCAAAAATGCAGATATCTGCCGTGGCGCCCACAGCAAGCTGACCGCGCTGCAGGCCGAGCACCTCGGCCGGCGCCGCGGTGATTCGGGCCAGCGCCTCGGGCAAGGCCACACCTGCAGCTTCAGCCCATTTCAGCGTCAGCGGCAGCAAGACCTCGAGCCCCGTCGCGCCAGCCTTGGCGTCCGCGAAAGGCAGCAGCTTGTCATCGGCACCTACCGGTGTGTGATCGGAGCAGATCGCGGCCAACCCCGAGACAACGGCGCCAGAGAGCGCCAGCCTGTCGCTCTGGGTACGCAGCGGGGGACAGAAGCGGGCATGTGGATTGAAATAGCCGATATCGTTGTCGGTCAGCAGCAGGTGATGAATGCCGACATCACAAGTCAGGGGCAGGCCTTCATCGCGCGCGGCCCGGGCCAGCGCGACTCCGGCAGCTGAGGACAGGCGCGTCAGGTGAACACGGCATCCGGTGTCGCGCACCAGTTGAACGATGGTCGCGATGGCGATGGTTTCTGCCGCGACCGGGATGCCGGCCAAGCCGAGCCGGCTGGCAACCTCGCCCTCGTGGGCGATTCCATTGCGGGACAGCCAGTAATCCTGTGGTTGAAGCCAAACGGCGAAACCGAAGGTGGCGGCGTATTCCATGGCACGCAGCAACGCCTCGGTATCGATGACCGGCACGCTGGCCTGCGAAAAAGCCACGCAACCGGCCTTCTTCAAGCCGGCCAGTTCGGCGAGGCGTTCGCCCTTGAGGCCCAGGGTCAGGGCACCCAGCGGCAGCACCCGGGCCTTCGCGATATCCTTGGCCCGATGGACCAGCCGGTCGGCCAGTTCGGGCTCGTCTAGCGGCGGATCGGCATCCGGCGGCACGACGACGGAGGTGACGCCGCCAGCCACGGCAGCAGCCAGTTCCGCCTCGATGCTGTTCAGGCGCGCGCCGAGGTCGATCAGGCCGGGGCAGACGATGCAGTCGGTCGCATCGACAATTTTTTCACAAACGAACCCGGCGGGGGCATTGCCCAGTCCGGCCACCTTGCCATTGGCGACGTACAGGGACGTGCTGCGGTCGACCCCATTTTTCGGGTCAATTACACGGCCGTTTCTGATTTCAATGTTCATGGATCAATTCCCTGCAACGATGCTCATGACGGCCATGCGCACCGCAATACCGAAGGTGACCTGAGGCAGGATGACGGCCTGCGAGCCATCGGCCACCGCCGAGTGGATTTCGACGCCGCGGTTCATCGGCCCCGGATGCATGACGATGGCGTCCGGCCTGGCAAGAGCCAGCTTTTGCGGCGTCAGGCCGTAGTGGCGGAAGTATTCGCCCGCCGACGGGAGCAGGGCACCGGTCATCCGCTCGTTCTGCAGGCGCAGCATGATGATGACATCCACATCCTTGAGCCCTTCGTTCATGTCATGGAAAACATGCACACCAAGCTTGTCGAGATGCTTGGGCAGCAGGGTTTCCGGACCGATGGCGCGAACTTCCGGGACGCCCAGGGTGGTCAATGCATGGATGTCGGAGCGGGCAACACGCGAATGGAGGATGTCGCCGACGATGGCCACACGCAGCTGCGAAAAATCATTCTTGTAGTGGCGGATCGTGTACATGTCGAGCAGCCCCTGCGTCGGATGGGCGTGGCGCCCGTCGCCGGCGTTGATGACATGCACATCGTCACGGCCGATGTTGCGCAGGTGCTCTGCAATCAGGTACGGCGCACCGCTCGAGGCATGGCGAACGACGAAAAGGTTGGCGTGCATCGCGCACAGGTTGTCGATGGTATCGAGCAGCGTTTCGCCCTTGGCGGTCGATGACTTGTTGATATCGAGATTGATGACGTCCGCAGACAGGCGCTTGGCGGCAATCTCGAAGGTCGTCCGGGTGCGCGTCGAGTTCTCGAAGAACAGATTGAAGACACTCTTGCCGCGCAGCAGCGGGACCTTTTTCACTTCGCGCGCCGAGACTTCCATGAAGGAGGCCGCAGTATCGAGTATTTGCGTGATGATGGCCTGGGGGAGACCCTCGATGGACATCAAATGCGTCAGTTCGCCATTGCTGTTCAGCTGCGGGTTATGCATTTTCCAGTCTCCAGACGAGCTGGCCATCGTCCTGTTTGCCGAGCGCGAGGCTCTGGCGCTCACCCAGTTCGACATTCCAGACGCAGTAGCTCGCGGCGACCGGCAACTGGCGCCCGCCACGGTCGGCAAGCACCGCCAGCCCGACCGAAGCCGGGCGACCATAGTCGAACAGTTCGTTGAGCGCAGCGCGCGTCGTCCGCCCGGTGAAGAGCACGTCATCGACCAGGATCAGGTGGCGTCCTTCGACCGCGAAAGGGATCACCGTAGGCTTGACCTGGGGGTGCAAACCCTTGGCGGCGAAGTCGTCGCGATAGAACGACACATCGATCAGTCCGATTTCCTCCGGCAAGCCGAGCAGTTCCTTCAGGCGCTCGGCAATCCAGGCGCCGCCACTGAAGATGCCGACCAGTGCGGGCTGGCGGTGCAGGTGCGGACGGATCAGATCGGCCAGTTGCCGGCACTGGGCCTCGGCATCGGGCAGGGATTCAGGCAGGAGTGACATGGTGCGGGCTTTCAAACCAGGTTTGGAGGATCAACTGGGCGGCAACGGCGTCGCGCATGGGTTTGGCGGTCCGGCTGTTATGTCCGGCTTCACGAAGGTGGGCATCTGCATCGAGCGAGGTCAGGCGCTCGTCGGCAAAAACCACCGGCAGGCCGTACCGGCGCTTGAGCCGCTCGGCGAATTTCTGCGCGAGCCGGGTCATTTCATGCGCCGTGCCATCCACATGGACGGGCAGGCCGACTACCAACTGCACCGGGTGCCACTCGGCGATCAGTTTGCCGATGGCGGCAAAGCGGTCATCGTTGGACTCCGCATGGATTACGGTCAGCGGGTGGGCATTGCCCAGCAGCGTTTCGCCGGTCGCGACACCGATACGCTTTTCGCCGAAGTCGAATGCCAGCACGGTGCCGTCAGGCATGCCCGGCCACGTCGGAAAGCTGGGTAAAACTGACGCCTAGGTTCTGCATGGCGGCCGGCAGGCGCTCCTCCGGCGGAATCTCAAAGAGGATGCTGGCCTTGGCCGGCACCGTCAGCCACGAATTCTGGCTCAATTCATCTTCCAGCTGGCCTGCATCCCATCCCGAATAGCCAAGGGTGACTATGATTTCGGATGGCAAGCCCGCCTTGCCGACCGCCGCCAGAACATCGCGCGAACTGGTCAGTCCGATTTCGCTGTTGACGGCAAGGGTCGACTGCCACTGGCCGACCGGGCGATGCAGCACGAACCCGCGGTCGAGCTGCACAGGGCCGCCGAAATAGACCGGCAGATTGGCAAGGCTGTCCGCGTCGAGCTTGATGTCGATCTTTTCGAACAACCCGGCCAGGCTCATGTCGATCGGACGATTGACGATGACCCCCAGCGCGCCGTTCTCGTTATGCTCGCAGATGTAAACCAGCGCATTGGAGAAATAGGGATCTGCTAGCGCCGGCATCGCGATCAGGAAATTGTCAGTCAGGTTGACGCTGTTCATGGGTGGAATTTTAATCTCCGGCAGGGTACAAACCAACCATGACACAAGAAAAAGCCCTCGTCTGGTTTCGTCGCGATCTCCGCGACCATGACCACGCCGCCCTGAGCGCGGCGCTTGCCGGCGCAAAGAAGGTCTATTGCGTTTTTGTTTTCGATACGCAGATTCTTGCGGCGCTGCCCGCAAGACGGGATCGCCGCGTCCACTTCATCCGCGAATCGCTCTGTGAGCTGGACGCTGCGCTAAGGCAGCGCGGGGGAGGGCTGATTGTTCGCCACGGCCAGGCGGCCGAGGAAATTCCGGCGCTCGCCCTGGCGCTGGGGGTTTCGGCGGTCTATGCCAACCGCGACTACGAACCGGCCGCCAAGGCGCGCGACGACGCCGTGGCGGCCAGGCTCGCCGACGCCGGCATCGACTTTCTGGACTTCAAGGACCAGGCCATCTTCGATCGCGGCGATGTGCTGACCCAGGCCGGCAGGCCGTTTTCCGTGTTCACTCCATACAAAAATGCCTGGCTGAAGCGGTTGACCGCAGCAGACTGGGTTGCCCACCCCTGCGACGGTTCCCTTGGCGGCATCGAGACTGCCGGGGTACCCGAACTCGCTGAGCTCGGCTTCGAATCAAGCGACATCGCGCAACTCGGCATCCGTCCCGGCATGTCTGGCGCACGAAGCCTGTGGGACGAATTCCGTAGCAGGCGCATCGATCACTACAGTGCCCTGCGCGACTTTCCTGCGGTCAAGGGCGTTTCCTACCTGTCGGTGCATCTGCGTTTCGGGACTATCTCGTTACGCGAACTGGTCCGCTCGGCAATCGAGAAGGACGCCGCGACATGGCTAGGCGAACTGATCTGGCGGGATTTCTATTTCATGATTCTCGACCACTTCCCGCATGTGGCCGGCCAGGCTTTCAAGCCCGAATACGACATGATCCAGTGGGCGCAATGGCCTGAAGGTTTTGCCGCGTGGTGTTCAGGGCAGACGGGTTACCCGCTGGTCGATGCGGCGATGCGGCAACTGAACCACAGCGGCTGGATGCACAACCGCCTGCGCATGGTCGTTGCGTCGTTTCTGACCAAGGATCTCGGTATCGACTGGCGAGCCGGCGAGCGCTATTTCGCAGACCAGCTCAACGATTTCGATCTCTCCGCTAACAATGGCGGCTGGCAATGGGCGGCATCGAGCGGCTGCGACGCCCAGCCCTACTTCCGCATCTTCAACCCGGTGACGCAATCCGAACGGTTCGATCCGGAAGGCAAGTTCATTCGACGCTACGTGCCGGAACTGGCAAAGCTATCGAACAAGCACATCCATGCCCCGTGGGCGATGAGCCAGGTCGAGCAGGAAAATCGCGCGGTGGTAATCGGCCGCGACTACCCTGCACCCATCGTCGACCACGCCCGGGCCCGGGAGGCAACCCTGGCCCGTTACGCGGTCGTCAGGAAGCCTTCTTTGCCCTGATGTAGCCAGCGATCAGCGACAGCAACTGATCCTCGTCGTAAGGCTTGCCGAGATATTCGCTGGCACCGATCTCCAGCGCATAGTTGCGGTGCTTTTCGGCGGTCCGCGACGTAATCATGATCACCGGCAGGGCGCCAAGGCGCTTGTCGGCGCGGATGTTGCGCACCAGATCGAAACCGTCCATGCGGGGCATCTCGATATCCGAAAGGACGACATCGGGCATGACTTCCAGCAACTGCTCAAGCGCGTCGACGCCGTCCTTGGCCAGCACGACCTGATAGCCTTCGCGCGTCAGCAGGCGGCTGGTAATCTTGCGCACGGTCAAGGAATCGTCGACGACCATCACCGTCGGCAGCGCTGCGACCGCCATCTCGGCCGGCGCGGCTGAGACCGGCACCGTACTCTGGATGCTGACCACCGGCGTCCGGCTGGCCAGCGCCACCGGATTGAGGATCAGAACAACTTGTCCGTCGCCCAGCACCGTGGCCCCGGCGATACCCACAACCCGCGACAGCTGGGCGCCGATGTTCTTGACCACGACTTCCTGGTTTCCCCTGAGCTCGTCGACCTGAACGGCAACCCGCTGGGAGCCGGAACGCAGCAGAAGGATCCAGTATCGGCGCTGCGCTTCGGGAGCGGCAGCGGCGTCCCCGAGGAGGTGCGGCAGATAATGGAAAGGATAGGCATTCCCCTGCCACTCGACCTCGCCCTGGCGACGCACTTCGGCCAGCGGCTCCTCCTTGAGTTCAAGAACCTGCTCGATCATCGTCGATGGCACGGCATAGATGTTCGAGCCGACACGCAACAACAAGGTCTGGGTAACCGCAAGCGTCAGCGGCAGGTAGAGACGGAATGTCGTTCCATGGCCGGACTGCGAAAGAATTTCGATGCGCCCGCCCAGTTCGCTGACCTCGGTCTTGACCACGTCCATACCGACGCCACGCCCGGCAAGCTGGCTGACCTCGCCAGCCGTCGAAAATCCGGGACGAAATATGAAATCGTAAAGCATGGCATCGTCCGGCTCCATGCCGGGCTCGATGAGCCCCATTTCCTGGGCACGGGCACGGATGCGTTCGCGGTCGAGACCGCGGCCATCGTCGGCCATCGAGAGAATGATTTCATTACCCTCGTGGGCCAGCGCTACGGTGATCTCGCCAATTTCCGGTTTGCCCACCTCGACCCGCTCGGTCCGGGTTTCAATACCGTGGGCCACGGCGTTGCGCAACATGTGCTCGAGTGGTGCCATCATCTTGTCGAGCACCGACCGGTCGAGTTCCACCTGGCCACCGACGATGTCGAAGTTGGCGCGCTTGCCGAGTTCCTTCGACGTCTGCCGGACAATGCGGAACAGCCGCTCGGCCTGGCTGGCGAACGGCATCATGCGCACGCCCATCAGCTCCTGTTGCAGGCCACGATTAAGGCGGGCCTGCGCGACGATGGCCGCATTGGCGTCGTCAAGGTTCTTGAGAAGGTTCTGCTGCACGGTCGCCACGTCATTGACCGACTCGGCCATGAACCGCGTCAGTTCCTGGAAGCGCGTGAAGCGGTCGAGTTCGAGCGGATCGAAATCCGCCTGGCCATCGTGGGCTTGGGCAACCCGTGCCTGGATCTGGCCTTCGGCCTGAATCTCGATCTCGCGCAACTGCCTGCGCAGGCGAATCACGTTCTCCGTCAGATCGAGCAGCGACCCCTTGAGGCTGCGCATCTCACCCTCGATCCGCGAACGGGCAATGGACAACTCGCCCGCTTCGTTGACCAGTCGGTCGATCAGGTCGGCCCTGACACGCAACGATGCACGCTGGGCACCGGTCTCGATGTCGTGATCGTGGTCGGCATCGGTCGCAACGGCGATCGTGGAAACGGCAGTACTGCCACCTTGACCCGGCGTCAAACTGGCCGGATCGATGATGGCGGACTCGCCATGCCGCAGCCGCTCGGTGGCCTGGGCAAGGGTGTCGCACCCCCCCTCGATTTCATCGATGAATGCAGGCGTCGCCGCCCCGGCCCGCAGGACGTCCTCGACCCGGGACTCGAGCAGGTGGGTGAATTCGCCTAGATTCATCGCGCCGGCCATCCGCGCGTTACCCTTGAACGTATGAAGCAGACGGGCAATTGCGTGCGGCTGGGCGTCGCTCGCCGGGTCGCCGCGCCACAGGCGCATTTGCACCGTCAGTTCGCGCAGCTGATCCTGTGCCTCTTCAAGGAAGATGGGCAACAATTGCTCGTCAAGGTCATCCTGCAGCCGCGTGCCGGGCATGGCCACAGCAGGCGTGACCGCCTCGGCCACCGGCAGGATTTCAGGTTCGCACTGACTGACGATTTCCTCTGCCAGCGGCGCGGGCACCTCGACGACCGGGGCTTCTGCCTGCGCTTCGACCAAAAAGACATCTTCCAGCGCGGCAATCAATTGGGCCTGCTCGTTAGGCGCTTCCTGCCTCGCCAGCGCCTCAAACATCTGTTCGAGAGTGATTATTGCCTGACGGACTGTCTCGAGTCCTCCGATACTGTCCGGGCGGCCACAACTGTCGCGGCGCATCAGTGCATGCTCGAGCGCGATGGCAAGGTGGTTGAGCGGCATCAAGCCGACGGTTGCGGCGATACCGCCCAGCGTGTGGGCCGCACGCGTCATTTCGAAAGAGGTCGGCAGGCCAGGATTTGCCTCAAGCTCGCCGTAGCCGGCAAGGAGGTTTTCCAGATGGCCGCGCGCTTCTTCGCGGAAGATGTCATAAAGCGTCGGGGCAGGCGTTGCGACTGGCTCGGCAGGCACGCCTTCCGCAAACTCAAACGGCTGGACAACTGGAGTTTCTTCGGAAACCGACAGGTCGGCGAACATGTTCGCCATGTCGCCACCCTCGGCGGCAAATCCCTGCACTTCGGTCGCTGACGGTTCTCCGGCGTATTCGGCTGGTGCCTCGAACGGCAGTGCCTCAATCAACTCGGCGCCGGCGTCGGCAGCCGGAGGTTTGGCTGCGTCATCAGCCCATCCTGGATGAACCGGAAGGTCAAGGACGACCGAAGGCGACTCACCTTCTTCGGCAACCGGCAACTCGACGCTCTGCGCGGGAGTAATCTCGACAGAAACAGTGTCGATGGCCGGCCGGCTTTCTCCGCGCAGCAACTCGGCCAGCGCGACGAGCTGCGAGGGATCTGGAGTCTGGCCTGTGCGCTGCTCAAGCGCTACGACCCAGCGTGAAAACAATTGATGGGCATCGGAAATCAGGGTGAGGAGATCCGGCGTAACCGACATATCCTGGCGCAGCCACATGTTGAGCGTCTGTTCCAGTTCCCAGGCCGCCTCGCCAAGGTCGACCAGCCCGACCATGCGCCCGCTGCCCTTCAGCGTATGGGCCGAACGGCGGATTGTTGTCAGTGCATCCGTGTTGCGACCGTCCGCAGCGAGTTGTGCCGATTGCTCGCCGATGGTCGCCAGGACCTCGTTTGCTTCTTCGAGGAATATTTCCAGCAGCTCGGCATCGATTTCTTCGTGGCTGGACTGCGCCAGTTCAAGCGTTGCCGCCGAAGGCGCGGGCGCCTCGGTCGCCGGCTGGATCAACGACGAAACGGCGGCCGCAATCTCGGGTTGGAAGGCTTCCCCCGACTCCAGTGCGCTGAGAACGACCTTGGCCGTATCGCCCAGTTCCGGATTGGCCAAGAGGCCTGCATCCTTCTGCAAGGACTGCAGGTTGTCCTTCAATTCAGCGCGGATCCGGCTGTCGTCCGGCGCCTCGCGGAACGCATCGAACAGGGTCTGGGTTTCCTGCTTGTTCTGCTCGACCTGCGCCTCGACACTTGGGGCTGCTTGCGCCTCGACCTCGGCGTGATCTTCTGTCGCTGCTTGTTCAGCCCCCTGCAGACGGCGGCAAAAAGCGTCAAAGTCGGTTTCGCCGTGTTGCAGCGAATCGATGAAGAAACCGAGCAAGGATAGCTGCTGTGCGACCGATTCGAAGTCTTCCGCAACCGGAGCGTAACCGGGGGTGGCAAACTGCTGAATCCGGGCGCCACAATCCTGCAGCATCGAGACTGCCGAAAAGTGACCCAGCATGGCGAGCGCGCCGGCAATCTGTTTTACCGGCGCATCGAGCGGCGTGAGGTCGTGGCCTTTTTCCGGATTGCGGAAAAATGCGTCAAGTGCCTGCTCCACCTGGGCCAGATTGTTCTGGATTTCGCGGGCAACCTGCCCGACCAGAAGGCGTTCCTGGGCGCGGCGCGTCATTTCGTCGAGCAGTGGCAACTCGTCGTTGCCGCCAGCAGGTTTGCCCGCGATGCACGCGTAAAGTCGCGCGACCATCAGGTCGACCTGCTGTGCAAAGTCCATTCCCAGACGCCGGAAGTTTTCCTGGGCATTCTGCAGAAGGAGAATTGCAGTCGCCACCTCCATCGCCACGGAATCGTTGTGGCGCTTGGGATCCTCGACAAGCCAGTGGGCCAGGGCGCCAAAACTCTGCCCCAGCCGCTTGAGGTCAGTATTGCCGATCTCATTGGTCAGCTCGGCGCAGGTCTGGGCCTGCAGCTCAAATGCCTGGAGTGCCGATGCACTGCCGGTGCAGAACTTGTTCCAGGCATCTTCAGTGGCCGTGAGCGTGTCACGCAGACGGCGCAAGGAAACCTCCTGCGGCAAGTTGGTCTCGTGTTCAAGCGGCTCCGCTGGAATCAGTGAGCGCAAATCGAACACTGACTGCACCTCGGCCACCAGCATGCTGGTGTTCGCAGGCGCATGGGCAACTGCGCACAAAACGTCACGCATCAGGCGCTCGGCGACGTTGAGCGAGCCCTCCAGCAGGCGGCGAATCTGCGTATCGATCCGGGCCAGCAGCTGGCGCGACTCGACATCCGGTTCGCCCTGATGGTCGAACAAGGATTCGACGAAAGCCAGCGCAACCCACCAGAAAGAGCGGGCTGCCGGAGATTCCTGAGTCGATTCGATATTATCCAGCGCCGTTCGCATGGGTTCGAGCGCGGCGTGTGGCTCGGAAGTGTGCCTGAGCCACGCCAGAAGGCCCTTCTGGAAACGCCCGCGCTCCGATTTGAGCAGCGTGTGCAACTGATCCGGAGAAAGCGGCGCCACCGGCACAGCGCGTCTGGGCGGGCGCAGCGACAAGTCGGGGAAAAACAGATCGGCCTGGCTGCAGGCGGGCAATCCCCGCGCCACTGCCAGTGCCGAATACACCGGAAAGAGGCGCAACGGCTGGTTGGGTTCGCCGGCGAGTAGGTCGTCGAGGTACTTGCGCAACGCGGCCATTGCCTGGGTCAGCGTCGTCAAGTTCTCTGCGGTCGGCTGCACGCGCCGCTCTTCCAGCGCGCCGAGAAGCGCCTCAAGGGACTCGGTAACCTGCGTCACACCGTCGAGACCCACGATGGAAAGCGCACCATGAACCTGATGGACATGGGTACGGCAAAACCGGAGCTGGGTCGCGTCGCCGCTCAGTTCATGCTGACCGAGGGCTTCAGCAGCCCGTTCAAGCGCCAGGTCGATCTCACCCTTGACCCAGGTCAGCGGGCCCAGATCGAATTCGGTTGCCGCGTTCATAGTCTCTCGCGTATCTCGCTCAATCGACCTTGAAGCCGGCGACCGAACCCTTCAGTTCGGAAGCCAGTGCGTTCAATTCGTCCACCGCGTCCGCAGTCCGCTGCGTGCCGGCCGTCGTCTGCTCTGTAACGCTCAGGATGTCCTGCATCAGCCGGGCCACTTCGGTCGCCGAGTCCGCCTGATCCTGGGTCGAGGTCGAAATGTTCTCGATCAGGTCCGACAGGTTGCGAGACACCTGGCCGATCTCGGCCAAGGCCTGACCTGCCGCATCCGACAGCTTGGCTCCTTCGACCACGCCCTGGGTCGATTGCTCCATGGCGGATACCGCATCCTGCGTATCGGTCTGAATCGTCTTCACGATCGCCGCAATCTGCTTCGTTGCCTCGGCCGAACGCTCGGCCAGTCGCTGCACTTCCTCGGCAACCACGGTGAAGCCGCGGCCCGCATCACCAGCCGATGCCGCCTGAATCGCCGCGTTAAGCGCCAGCACGTTGGTCTGCTCGGTAATGTCCGAGATCAGTTCCACGATTTCGCCGATCTCCTGCGAACTTTCACCGAGACGCTTGATCCGCTTCGATGTTTCCTGGATCTGATTGCGAATTTCGTTCATACCCTTGATCGAATCTTCCACCGCCACCGTACCCTTTTCGGCGGCAGCCAGCGACTGGCGGGCAACCTGAGCGGACTGCGTCGCGTTACCCGACACTTCGCTCATCGAACGCGCCATTTCGAGCGCCGACTGGCCGGCATCCTGAATTTCGCGGGACTGTCGCTCGGCAGCGGTTAGCAACTCGGCAGACGTCTGCCGGGCGATTTCGGTCGCCGCCGTCACCCGGTTCGCCGCATCGTTGATGCGGCCGACCAGCAGCCGGAGTTCCTCAATCGTATAGTTGATCGAGTCGGCAATCGCACCGGTAATGTTTTCGCTCACCGTGGCGGTCGACGTCAGGTCGCCGTCGGCCAGGTCACCCAGTTCGTTCATCAGCTGGAGAATCGCGTCCTGGTTTTCGCGGTTGACCACCTCCGAAGACTGCCGTTGCAACTCGGCCTCTTCCGCGCGCCGGCGGGTATCATCCAGATAGACCTTAGCCAGCAGCGCCAGAACGGCGATCGCCAGCGCCACAAGGCTGATCAGGATCACGGCAAAGCGGCCGCTGCCACCCAGGCCCTGCTGATAACCCAGTGCCAGTTCGTCCGTCGCCTTGAGCAGTTCCTCGCTGCCACGGAAGATCCGGGCACCAGCCTGCTTGGAAAGAACCAGCGGCTGCAGGTTGCCGAGAATGCTGCCGATGGCGGCCTGGTAAGACTTGAAAGCCTTGTCGAGTTCGCCCAGCTTCTCCCGGGTATCAGCATCGCCCTTGCCAAGGCTTTGCAGGATATCACGGAACCCGTTGGTATCCTTGCCGAGAAGGAAGGCAACTTCCGGGTTGATTTCGTCACCGACCAGCAAGGCCGAGGCATTCTTGGATATCCGCTGCGTCAGCATCACCAGCTGGTTCGCCGCAGCAATTTCTCTGGCGCCGGCACCCGCCTGCAACTTGAGGGCAGCGACCTGCTCGGCAAGCTCCAGCATCACCGGATTTTCGTTGTCGATGGTGGAGACGCTCTTGCCCAGGGCAATCAGGTTTTCCTCCTGGCCGATCACGGTCATCGCGTCCTTGTCGGTGCCGGCCCAGACATTGGTCAACGCTTCGAGCTGGGGCTGGACCTCAAGCGGCGAAGGGGGGACATCAGTACCGACGATTTCACCACCTGAAGTCAGCCGTTCGAGCAGCTGGCTGAAAGTATCGCGCGATTCCTTCAACTGCGCGAACGCTACGGGATTACCTTGCAGCGCGAGCGTGGATGCCTTCGCCAGTCGCTGCGAAAGCATGCGCATCTCGCCCGATGCCGCGACGTACGCGGTCCCGTAGGTTGAGTCGCGGTTGTTGAAATAGACCAGCGTAACGATCGCCAGCAGCAGGATCACGAAGATGCCGCCCAGCGTCTTCATCTGCTGGATGACCGGCTGCTGGGCAAAGAACGCCGGCAGCAAGGATGCGCCGCCGCCCGGTGACGCCGAGGACACGCCTTCCGCCACAGTCATCGGTGCCTCATCGCTTCCCTTGCCACCCAGACCAAGGTTCTTCAAGCCAAACGCCATGTTTATCCTCCGCTCAGGGTCCGAGAGATTCAGACCCCGATATTCATGAAATCGTTATCGGCGAGCAGGTCGCGCACCGAGAGTTTGCGCCAGACAGCCCCCTGGCTGTCCGAATAACGTACTGCACCCCACACCGGGGCTTCAGGATCGTCGCCGGCGGCGACGAAATCTTCCGGATTCTTCAATCCGAGCATGCTGGTCACCAGCAGGGCGGCATTGGCCCCATGTTTGCTGCCAACCAGTAGCAACCGCGTGTTGTTGTTCTGTGGCGTCGGCGCCCCCCCGCAGAACACCGAGAAGTCGGCAACTGCGTGCAGGCTGCCACGAATGTTGGCAATCCCGGCAAACCACGGCCGGGTCAACGGAACCGCAGTCAACTTCGGGGCCTGAACGATCTCGCCGCTATCCGAAAGGTCGATAAGCCAGTTGTTCTCACCCGCCCGGACGCCCAGCCAGGACGACGCACCGCGCCCCTGGGCTGCACCAAGAATGCGGCCCGCCAGATACTCCTGGAAATCTCGAAGACTGGTTTTCTTAGCCATTCAGGTCAGGGCAACGCCGCAATCTTCTTCAGCAACTCTTCCGGATTGACCGGCTTGACGATGTAATCCGCAGCTCCCTGGCGCAATCCCCAGATCTTGTCCGTCTCCTGCCCCTTGGAGGTACAGACGATCACCGGAATGTTCTTTGTCTGTTCGTCGCGCGTCAGCGTGCGCGTCGCCTGGTAGCCATTGAGCCCGGGCATCACGACATCCATCAGAATCAGGTCGGGCAGCGTCGCCTTGGCCTTGGCAATCCCCTCTTCGCCATTTTCGGCGGTGCTTACCTGATAGCCTGCCTTGGTCAGCAGATCAACGGAAAAGAAACGCTCCGTAGGGGAGTCGTCAACCACGAGAATATTTTTGACGGGCATTATTGCTCCATGAACCGCTATGAAATGTCGGACCCGGCCGGCGTTGCAAACATGGCGACCGTCTGCAACAGGCTGTCCTTGGTAAAGGGCTTGGTCAGGTACTGGTCGGAACCGACCATACGCCCCCTGGCCCGGTCGAACAAGCCATCCTTGGAAGACAGCATGATGACCGGCGTCGATTTGAAGCGTGCATTCTTCTTGATCAGCGAACAGGTCTGGTAGCCGTCGAGACGCGGCATCATGATGTCGCAGAAGATCACCTTGGGCTGATGATCGGCGATTTTCGCGAGCGCATCAAAACCGTCTTCGGCAAGGACGACCTGACACCCCGCCTGGACGAGGAAGATCTCCGCGCTCCGCCGGATCGTATTGCTGTCGTCGATGACCATCACCTTGACGTCGCGCAACCTGGATAAGTCAGCCAATTAAGTCCCCTCCCCCCTCGACGGAGAGCTATTCTAGCGGCGAATCATACTACGCCGACTTCAAAATTCCACCATTTCGAAATCAGTCTTGCGGGCACCGCATTCAGGACAGACCCAATTCATCGGAACATCCTCCCAGCGGGTTCCCGACGGGATACCTTCTTCGGGAATTCCCAATTCCTCGTCATATATGAAGCCGCAAATCAGGCACATCCATGTCGTGTAACTTGCTTCGCCGTTCATGTCTCGATCGTTGTCGTAAGCCGGATTCGGATAAAATCCGGCCCATCTTACCCAATCGCCGGCACATACGCCAAGCCTGCAGCACCAAATGACCTCAAAAATCACGACACCGCCGTTGGTTCTCGTATTTGCTGCCAGCGACCCGACCGCCGGTGCAGGCATTCAGGCGGACCTGCTGACCCTGGCCAGCCTCGGTTGCCACGCCTTGTCGGCACTGACGGCAATCACCGTCCAGGACACCGTCGGGGTCGAGAGCGTCCATCCCGTTGCCGCGGAAATTGTCGAGCGCCAGGCGCGGACCCTGCTTGAAGATATGCGGGTTGCGGCCTTCAAGGTCGGCGTCCTGGGCAGCGTCGAAAACGTGCTGGCGGTGGCCGAAATCGTTTCCGACTACCCGGACATCCCACTGATATTCGACCCGGTGCTCACGTCGGGGCGCGGCGACGACCTGTCCGGCGAGGACGTCATCTCGGCGATGCGCGAAATGCTGCTCCCGCAAACCACCCTGTTGACGCCGAACGCGCCCGAAGCGCGGCGCCTTGCCGAAAGCGACGCGGACGACACGGAACCCTCGATCGATGTCTGCGCCCAGCGCCTCATCGACATGGGCGCGCAATATGTGCTGATTACAGGGACGCACGAAAACACGCCTGAAGTCGTCAATACCCTGTATGGCGAAAACGGGGTCTTGCAGCGCGACCGCTGGGAGCGCCTGCCGGGAAGCTACCACGGCTCGGGCTGCACCCTGGCTTCGGCGATTGCCGGCTGCATGGCCGGCGGCGCCGGTATCGAGGACGCGGTCCGCGATGCTCAGGACTATACCTGGCAGGCCCTGGCACATGGCTTCCGGCCGGGAATGGGCCAGTTCATCCCGGACCGCTTCTTCTGGGCCCGCGACGAGGACGAGGAAGCGGGCACGGGAGAAAGCTGCGCCGATGGGAAATAAGCTGCGCGGTCTCTACGCCATCACGCCGGAATGCCTGGACGGTGAGCGGCTGATGACGGATGTCGCGGCTGCTCTGGCCGGCGGCTGTCGCATCATCCAGTACCGCGACAAGAGTTCGTCGGCACCCGAGCGCGTTGCCCGGGCCCACGCGTTGCGACGCCTGACCGAGGCGCAACATGCCAGGCTGCTGATCAACGACGATATTGCGCTGGCGTTTCTGGTCAAGGCGGATGGCGTGCATCTCGGGCGCGAGGACGGCAACCTCGCCGCGGCCCGCGCCATTCTCGGCCCGGCAAGGATACTCGGCGCCTCGTGCTACGCGGATTTTGCCGCGGCCCGGCGCGCTGCGTCTGCTGGCGCCGACTACGTCGCGTTCGGTGCCGTCTATCCATCACCCACCAAGCCGCATGCCGTAACTGCTACGGTCGACCTGTTCATTCAGGCAAAAACCGGCTTGAGCGCCGCAAGCTGTGCCATCGGCGGCATCACGCTCGACAATGCCCCCCCCCTGATCGCCGCCGGCGCCAACCTTCTGGCGGTCATTACCGACCTGTTCAATGCCCCCGATATCGCGGCCCGCGCCGCGGCCTACCAGTGTCTATTCAAGGAAGTTCCAGCATGAGCTCACGCAACCAGCAATTGTTCGAGCGCGCCCAGCGCCACATCCCGGGCGGCGTCAACTCGCCGGTCCGCGCCTTCCGTTCGGTCGGCGGCACGCCCTGCTTCTTCCAGAAGGGTGTCGGCGCCAAGGTGCAGGACGCCGACGGCAAGTGGTACACCGACTATGTCGGCTCGTGGGGTCCGATGATTCTCGGCCACGCCCATCCCGAGGTGATCGCCGCCGTACAGGCTGCCGTTGTCGATGGCCTGTCCTTCGGCGCGCCGACCGAGAAGGAAGTCGAGATCGCTGATCTGTTGTGCGAACTGGTGCCGTCGATGGACATGGTCCGTTTGGTTTCCTCGGGTACTGAAGCGACGATGAGCGCCATCCGCCTGGCCCGCGGCTACACCGGCCGCGACGTGCTGATCAAGTTCGAGGGCTGCTACCACGGCCATTCCGACAGCCTGCTGGTCAAGGCTGGCTCCGGTGCGCTGACCTTCGGCAACCCTTCGTCCAGTGGCGTGCCGGCCGATCTGGCGCAGCACACCATGGTGCTGGGCTACAACGATCCGCAGGAACTGGCCGACGCCTTCGCCAAGCATGGCGACCGGATCGCCGCCGTGATTGTCGAGCCGGTGGTCGGCAACATGAACCTGATCGCTCCGACGCCGGAATTCCTCAAGGCCATGCGCGAAGAGTGCACGAAGCATGGCGCCGTGTTGATATTCGACGAAGTGATGACCGGCTTCCGTGTCGGCCTGAAGAGTGCGCAGGGCCTGTTCGGCATCACGCCCGACTTGTCCACCTTCGGCAAGGTGGTCGGCGGCGGTATGCCGCTCGGCGCCTTTGGCGGCCGGCGCGACATCATGGAGCAGATCGCCCCGCTCGGACCCGTGTATCAGGCCGGTACGCTGTCCGGCAACCCGATCGCCACGGCGGCCGGCCTCGCCACGCTGAGACTGGTCCAGGCGCCCGGCTTTTACGAAAGCCTCACCACCAAGACCAGGGCGCTGTGCGACGGCCTCGTCGGCGCCGGAAAGAAACACGGCGTCGCCTTCGTGGCGCAAAACGTCGGTGGCATGTTCGGCATCTATTTTGCCGAGAAGTGTCCCGGAACCTACGACGAAGTGCTGGCCTGCGACAAGGAAGCGTTCAACCGCTTCTTCCACGCGATGCTGGACGCCGGCCATTACTTCGCGCCCTCGGCCTTTGAAGCCGGCTTCGTCTCGGCGGCCCACAGCGATGCCGACATTGCCGGCACCATCGCCGCAGCCGACGCCTGCTTGGCCGGGTTCACCAAGTGAGCACCGGCTTTGCCTGGTTCGTCCTGTTCATCGCCGGTCTGTGCGAGATCGGCTGGGCAGTCGGCTTGAAATACACCGATGGCTTCAGCCGCCTCTCCCCCTCCCTCGCTACCGCGGCCGCAATGGCGGCCAGCGTCGCCCTGCTGGGCTGGTCGCTGAAAGTGCTGCCGCTGGGCACCGCCTATGCGGTATGGACCGGCATCGGCGCCGTCGGCACTGCGATCCTCGGGATGGTCCTGTTCGGCGAATCACGCGAGGCGGCACGCCTCGTCTGCATCGGCTTGATCGTTGCGGGCATTGTCGGCCTGAAGCTGGTCACATCCGCCAGCGTGCCCTAATGCAATCACGGCCCCGACAGGGGGCCGCGCTGGGTCAAGAACGCGGCGCGTCCAGCTTTCTCGCCGACTCGCCACGGCGCTCGGCGTGGCGCAAGCCCAGGTACATCAACCAGCCGATAACGCCCATGCCGACAGTAAATGCCCCGTAAGCGACCGGCCAAGGAATTCCGGTCGTCATCATCGAGAACTCGGACATGCCACCGATGCCGGCCAGGATGTTGATCGGCAGGAAGACGATGCTGATCTTGGTCAGCTTGGACACGCGCTGGTTCTGGTTGACGTTGATGAAACCGACGACCGCATCCATCAGGAAGTTGATCTTTCCGAACAGGAAAGAGGTATGGCCGTCGAGCGATTCGATGTCGCGCAGGATCTGCCGGGCATCCTCCTGCTGGTCGCTGGTGAGGAACTTGCCGCGCATCAGTGACGACACGGCGCGCCGGTCATCCAGGACATTGCGCCGGATGCGCCCGTTGAGGTCTTCCTCGCGCGCGATGTCGGCGAGGATGCTGCCCGCCTCATCGTCGCTCAGGGTTGTCTTCAGCACATGCTTGCCGACCGATTCAAGTTCCGCATAGACATCCTCCAGCGCATCGGCCGAATATTCGGCATCGGCAGCATAGAGGTCGAGGAGAACGTCCTTGCCGTCCGTCACATAGCCGGGCTGGCTACGCGCCCGCAAGCGCTGCAGGCGGAATACGGGCAGCTCTTCCGAGCGCACCGAGAACAGGATGTCGCGGTGCAGGATGAACGCGACCGGCACGTTGCGCGACTCATCCTCGAGGTCGAGCAGGAAGTCCGAATGCAGGTGCACTTCGTCGTTTTCATCGACGTAGAAGCGGGCGCTGGCTTCCAGGTCGGTCAGGCTTTCCGGATCGGGCAGCTCGAGTCCGAAGAACTTGCCCACCCAGGCCCGTACGCGCGGCGTCGGCGCTACCAGGTCGACCCAGATCGGCGTGATGTTGGCAAGCTGCGCCGGCCTGTCCACGGTGATCTGGCGCAGGCGGCCGTTATGCAGTTCAAAGGCATTCACCATCACCTTGGTGCTGGTGTGTTGCCCGTCGGCGACCAGTTCCTCCCTGATCTCTTCGGAAAGCAGTTCGAGGATGCTGTCTAGTCGCTCCTCGGGAATTTCCGCCCAGGCCAGTAGGCGATCTTCCTCCGACAGCGCATTGAGAATCAACGCAACGGTAACCGTCGGCAGCGTATTGAGCAGGTCGCGCAAGACGACGATGTAGGGGCTGCGGTCGGCATTTTCGGCAAGGTCCGTGCGCGCCGCATCCTGGCCGCGCATCGACTCGTCGAAAGCGCGGTGCTTGCCAAGAAGGCCCTGAACCTCGGCAAGGTCGTCCTTGACGGCGTCAGCTTCGGCTTCGTTGTGGATTTCGATCATGGAGCGTCATGGTGCAGTGCGCAAATGATCGGACATTCTAGCACCACGATAGTGCAAAACCACCCTGATTCAGGGAATCTCGGCGCCCTGCATACGCCCAAGGATGATGGCGGTTTTGCGCCCGAGGCCGGGCGCATTGCGATTGCGATCGTAAAAGCGCGGATTGGGGACCATGCCGGCCAGGCGCGCCGCCTGCTCCGGGCCGAGTTGAGCGGCGCTGATACCGTGGTAGTGACGGGCTGCCGCTTCGGCGCCGAAAACCCCGTTGCCCCATTCGATCACATTCAGATAGACCTCGAGAATCCGGCGCTTGCTCCACAGTGTTTCCAGCATCAAGGTGATGATCGCCTCTTCGGCCTTGCGAAAATACGATTTGGTCGGCGTCAGAAACAGGTTTTTCGCAAGTTGCTGGCTGATGGTCGACCCGCCGGCGACCGTGCGGCCCCTTTTCTGGTTCTTCTCCATGGCTTTCTGGATGCCATCCCAGTCAAAACCTTCATGATCGACGAATTTGGCATCTTCGGAGGCGATGATGGCACGTTTGAGGTGCGGCGAAATCCGTTCGTAGGGAACCCACTGCTTCTGCAGCCGTGCATCCGGATTCTTCTCGCGCAATTCCCCTAGGCGGATTTCCATGAAGCGCGTCGTTCCGGGATCGACCCATTTCCAGAACAGGACCCAGCCCAGCAACCAGAACTGCCAGGCGAGAAACAGCCCGATGAGGGCCAACAGGGACCACTTGAGCCAGAGGCCCAGACGTTTCATGCAGTCATCTGGCTGCGCAATGCGGCGAGCACCGGCGCCGTCTCCGGGCGCACGCCACGCCAGACCAGAAAGGCTTCGGCCGCCTGTTCGACCAGCATGCCCAATCCGTCGGCGCAGCGGCCAGCGCCCTGATCGCGGGCCAGCGCAAGAAAAGGCGTCTCGCCCTTGCCGTACATCATGTCGTAGGCCAAGCTACCCGGGGCATAGATTCCGGCGGGCAAGGGCAGGTTCGCGCCGGACAGGCTGGCCGAGGTGGCGTTGATGACGATATCGAAACTTCGGCCTGCGGTTTTTGAGAAATTTCCGGCGTCGACCCCAGGGCCAGGCCTTGCATCGATGGGCGCCGCAAGGTCGGCGAACGCCAGCGCCAGCGCTTCGGCTTTTGCGGCGTTGCGATTGGCGATGAACAGGCTGGCCGGCCTGCCGCCCAACAGCGGCGCAATGACGCCACGGGCGGCGCCGCCGGCGCCGAGCAGCAGGATGCGCTTTCCGGCAAGGGAGATGCCGAGGTTGGCCTCGATGTCGCGGCGCAGGCCTGCGCCATCGGTGTTGTCGCCAAAAACCCCGGCCTTTTCAAAGACCAGCGTGTTTACTGCACCAGCGCGCTCGGCACGTGCACTACGCCGAGCGCAGAGGCGAAAGGCCTCTTCCTTGAACGGCACGGTCACATTGGCGCCTTGCCCACCGGCCGCGACGAACTGCGCAACCGTCGCTGAAAAGCCGTCAAGTGGCGCGAGGATGGCTTCGTACTGCATGTCCTGGCCGCATTGTTCGGCAAAGCGCGCATGAATCGCTGGCGACAGGGAATGGGCCACCGGATTGCCCAACACGCAATAGCGGTCGGTCATTTTGCGGAAACCTGATCGCCCTGGGTGAAATACCAGGTCCGGGTAATCTCGAGGATATCCGTGTCGCGTCGGATGTCGGGAGGAAACGGCGAATATGGCGACGCCAGCTGGACGATTCGCCGCGCGGCATCGTCGAGTACCCGATACCCGGAAGAGCGGTTGATATCCACGTGGTTGAGGCTGCCATCGTGGTTGATCGACACGGTCAACACCAAGGACCCGTATAATTTCCCGCGCGCCGCTTCGGGATAGTTTAGCGTGCCGAGACGCTCGACCTTCTGGCGCCAATCCTCGATGTACTGGGCGAAGCGGTATTCCTGCGCGCGGGCACCGATGAAGCGCTTCCGCGGCCGCTTGCTGTATTCGTCGACGCTCTTGTTGATTTCGCCTTCGAGGCGCGCCATCGCCCGCGCCGATTCCGCCAGATCCAGCCCGCTAACGCTGGTCACCGGCGTCGGTTGCTCGGCGGCATTGCGCGCAGCAGCTACCGCGCGTGCGGTCTTGGCCTCGGTCAGCATCTTTTGCTGGGCCACCTCGAGTTCGCGAACCCGGCGCTGCATGCGCTCGATTTCGGTCCCCGTCGTCTGTTGCTGGGTTGCCGGCAAGGGTGTCTTGATCCGGCGGTTTTCGTCGGTATTGCCGCCGCCGTCGAGGTTCGCCTGCGCCAGCGCCTGCGGATCGGTCGGCTTCTTCGCCGACTTGGCATTGACGAGAATGATGTCGAGCGCCTTTTCGCGCATTGCCTTGGCAGCGTCCGGGTATGAAAAGCTAAGGCCCAAAATCAGCGCTCCGTGGAAGGCAGCTGAGAAACCTACAGCCACAGCAATCGGCGGCAAAACAGCCAACCAGCCAACCAAGCGTTGAAACGCTGAGGCTTTTACCGAACTCACTGCTCTTCCTCCTCCTCGACGACTTCAGGCAACACTTCGTCCATGACGGAAAGATAACGACAACTGAGCTCGGGGCCAAGCAAATCTATCGATTCGACCGCCAGGCGGACGCGCCGGCCGGGTCCGATATCCGCCGGCATCGACGGCAGGCGCAACAGCAGCGGCAGATGGTCGAGCTTGACCAGTTGCTCGCGGCGCACGGTCGCCTCGATCTCGGCGATTCCGTTCTGTTGCAGCCAGCGCAGGCACCAGTAGCGCTCCATCAGGCGCTGGAAATCCGCATAGGCGCCATAGGTGGTCTCGAAATCACGCATCGCGCCGAACAGCTCGGCCGATTTTTGCGCAAAAGCCGGTGTTTCGCCCTTCAGGCAGGCAATCAGCTGCCATTGATTGACCATGTCGCAGTAACGGCGCAGCGGCGAAGTCATCCACGCGTATTGCGCCACCCCGAGGCCCTCATGCGGCAGTGGCGAAGTAGTCATGCGCACTTTGCCCTGGGTCTGGGCGCGGTACAGGCAGGCGATGTTCTGTTCCGCCAGCAGGCCACCCCAGGTCGAGTTGGCGACGATCATCAGTTCGGCAACCAGCTTGTCGAGCGGACTACCGCGCTTGCGTTCGGATATCTCGACAGTGCAGCTATCGGGGTCGGCCAAGTCACCCTCGATGGCGAAATTGTAGTCGTTGTTGCCCTGCATCGCCGACGGCTTGCCGCGCCGGCCTTCGCAGGCGTTGGCGAAATGCCAGAGGTGGAGCAGTTCGTCCTTGAAGGGCTTGTCCGACAACGGACCACCGACCGTCTCGGCGTTGAACCAGGGCTCGACTTCATGATGGCGGAGATTGGCCGCGATATGGACAATCTCGAGCCGCGATTCCTGCGAAATCACCTCGAAAACGTCGTTGACCGTGAGGTAAAGCGACACCGCCGGGCAATCGACCCCGCCGGCCAGCGTGTAGTTCTGCACTACGCCATCCGGCAGCATCGTGATCTTGTTGCCCGGCATATAGACGGTGGACAACCGGGCACGGGCCACCCCGTCGAGCGGCGAGCCATGTTCGATGGCCAGCCCGGGTGCGGCGATATGGATGCCGATACGCGATCCGATGCCGGGCAATCTGACGACCGACAGCGCATCGTCGATCTCGGTCGTGTTGGCGTCGTCGATCGAAAACGCCCGCACATCGGCGCGCGGCAGATCGCGCGGCAAGCCGGGGGCTTCGAGGTTCGGAAAGGCAGTACCTTTCGGAAACTGCTCATGCAGGAAACGCCGGTAATGCAGGAAATAGGCCGACTTGATCGCACCGCACCGGAACAGCAGTTGTGCCGCGCTCAGCCCGGTTTCGGCGCAGGCCGTTTCAAAGGCCTTGGTTTCCGGTTTGTTTCGATCCGGCGCGTAGAGCAGGGCATCAGTCAGCGCGCCGATTTCCGGCGGCAGGCGGAATTCCTTCAGCGCGCCGATCCAGCCTTCCATCGCGAGCGCTTGCTGACGCTTTTTTTCAAGACTGGCCAGAGCAGCTGCGAGAATGTCGGCAGGCGCCTTGCGGAAGCGGCCCTTGCCCTTGCGGTGGAAATAGACGGGCGCGGCGTGCACGGCAAGCAGCACCGCCGCCGCTTCGACCGGTGCGGGATCGTGTCCGTAGTAATCACGGGCAATATCAAGAAACGAAAACTCGCCATCGTTTACGCACTCCCACAGGAAATCCGGTTCGATTTCTTCGGCCAGCGGTGCCGCCTGTTCCAGCAAACCGCCCGCCGAGGGCTTCTCGAAACGCAACAGCACGGTAGCAGCCTTGATCTTGCTGCGCTTGCCGGTCGGCATTTCGACCTGCAACGAACTGTCGTTGTCGGCCATGACGCTGCCGGCCTTGAAACCGCCATCTTCTTCGAACAATACATTCATCGACGGATTATAACCCCGCGTATTCAATGATTTGCGGGATAAACTCCGGAAACCGGGTGAAGCTGTGATCGCCGCCTTCGAGTATGGTCTGGCGGCAACCGGCATAGAACCGGGCCGCCTGGCGCCAGTCGAGAACCTCGTCGCCGGTCTCGACCAGCAGCCAGTAGCGTGCAGGGGTCGGCTTGCTGATCTGCGCTTCAAGCTGCGCGGCATGGGCCGCGGTGAATGTGAAACGCTCGTCAGTATGGAAATTGGCGTGCTCACCGATGAACTTCGCCGCATCCAGGGAGCTCACCGCCGCCGGGTTGATGAGCACCGCCTTCAGACCGTATTTTTCGGCCAGATGGCTGGCGTAATGGCCGCCCAGCGACGATCCGACCAGCGTTACCGGGCCATCAGCCGCCTCGACCAGGCCACTGGCGCAGGCCACTGCCTCGTCCGGCACCGGCGATAGCTGCGGGCAGACGAATCGGTCGCCGAGCCCGCGCGCGTTCATCGCCGCGGCAAATTGCCTCGATTTCAACGAGGCCGGCGACGAACAGAAGCCGTGCAGGTAGAGGATCAGTGGGCGGTCCACTCGACCCAGCCGAAGTGCGCGGTCGACAGCACCACGATGCCGAAAAAGATGCGATACCAAGCGAAGGGCGTGAAGTCATGGCTGGAAATGAAGCGCAACAGCCAGCGTACGCACAGGAAGGCCGAAATGAAGGCCGAGATGAAACCGACCACCCACATGCCGATATCGTCGGCACTGAGCAGTGCGCGCTCCTTGTAAAGCTGATAGACGGTCGCCGTGCCCAGCGTCGGAATGGCCAGAAAGAAAGAAAACTCGGTCGCCGCCTTGCGTGACAGACCGAAGAGCAGGCCGCCGATGATGGTCGCACCGGAACGGGACGTGCCGGGGATCAGCGCGAAGGCCTGCGCAATGCCCATCTTCAGCGCATCGACCGCACTCATTTCATCGACCGTCTGGACACGGATCTTGTGCTCCCGCTTTTCCGCCCAAAGGATGACGAAGGCACCGAGGATGAAGGTCGTCGCCACGGCAATCGGATTGAACAGGTTGGCCTTGATTGCCTTGCCGAAAGCCAGCCCGAGGATGGCCAGCGGCAGGAAGGCGATGAACAGGTTGAGGATGAATTTCTGCGCTGCCTTGTCGCTGAAGGCACCACGCGCCACGACCAGGAGGCGCTCGCGATACTCCCAGACGACCGCCAGAATGGCGCCGGACTGGATGACAATTTCGAACAACTTGCCGCGATCGTCGTTGAAATCCAGCAGATCGCCGGCAAGAATCAGGTGGCCGGTAGACGAGATCGGCAGGAATTCGGTCACCCCCTCGACGATGCCGAGAATGAGTGCCTTAAGGAGAAGTATGGGATCCATGGAGCGCAGCCAAGACAAGGAGGCCGCATTCTACTATCCCGGCCGGGTCAGCGCTTCCAGATCGGCGAGCCAGCGCAGGGCGTGCTCGCGCGATGCGCCGCACATCTCCGGCGAAGCTTGCAGGCCGGCACAGCAGGCTGGGCGCTCCGGCTGTCCGAAAATGAGGCAACGCAAGTCGGCATCGAGATGCCTGCAGGGCAAGCCCGCAGGTTTGTCGAGCGAGGTGATCGAGGGTGCGATGCAGCACGCCCCGCAGTTGGGCCGGCAGTCCAGATCAGACCTTGTGGTAGATCTCCGCGCCGGTCTTCACGAACTCGACCGCCTTGGTTTCCATCCCCTTGGTGAGCGCTTCCTCTGCTGCGATGCCCTGCGCCGCGGCGTAATCGCGGACGTCCTGAGTGATCTTCATCGAACAGAAGTGCGGGCCGCACATCGAGCAGAAATGAGCGACCTTGGCCGAATCCTTGGGCAGGGTTTCGTCGTGGAATTCGCGCGCCTTGTCCGGGTCGAGACCGAGATTGAACTGGTCGTCCCAGCGGAACTCGTAACGCGCCTTGGAGAGCGCGTTGTCGCGGATCTGGGCGCCGGGGTGGCCCTTGGCCAAATCCGCTGCGTGGGCGGCGAGTTTGTAGGTGATGATGCCGGTTTTGACGTCGTCCTTGTCAGGCAGGCCGAGGTGTTCCTTGGGCGTGACGTAGCAGAGCATGGCGGTGCCGTACCAGCCGATCATGGCGGCACCGATGCCGCTGGTGATGTGGTCGTAGCCCGGCGCGATGTCGGTGGTCAGCGGGCCCAGGGTGTAGAACGGGGCTTCACTGCATTGATCCAGTTGCAGATCCATGTTCTCCTTGATCATGTGCATCGGCACATGGCCGGGGCCTTCGATCATGACCTGCACGTCGTGCTTCCAGGCGATCTGGGTCAGTTCGCCGAGGGTCTTGAGTTCGCCGAGCTGGGCTTCGTCGTTGGCGTCGTAAATCGAGCCGGGACGCAGGCCATCGCCGAGGCTGAAGGCGACGTCGTAGGCCTTCATGATTTCGCAGATTTCCTCGAAGTGCGTGTAGAGGAAACTTTCCTTGTGATGCGCCAGACACCACTTGGCCATGATCGAGCCGCCGCGGCTGACGATGCCGGTCATCC
>ERZ724516.292-NODE-292-length-31733-cov-7.083970_pt1 | contig 31733 bp, 30 predicted proteins | sample MGYA00376049_ERZ724516 | MGnify/ENA primary metagenome ERZ724516 (study PRJEB28724, sample SAMN07190886) | activated sludge metagenome | isolation source: activated sludge of sewage treatment plant in Hong Hong | place: USA: Christiansburg, Virginia | collected... | reverse complement strand
TGACTTTGCGAACCAGGTCCAACGGGACGATATCGTGCAAATCATCGCCGCAGCGATACGGGCACAGCGTGCCAAGGGTACTTGGTGAGAGCAGCATCGTATTTGATACGATGTATATTATGTTAAGTTAAAGAATCCAATCTGTGGCCCACTTCGATCTGGTCTACAGAATGGTGAACGACACGGTTGGTACGCTGGCATCTGAAAAAGACGCACCCAGTGCCAGTTCACCCTTGCCGTGCAGCACACACTCCTCCCGCCGCAGCAGGACGTCAGAGCCCGTGGTGCCCAGGAAACGCACCCAACTGCCATAACTGCTTGCGTCGACAAAAACAACGCTACCGTTTCGCCACTCCAGACGTGCGTGGATGCGTGAGACGCGTGGGTCGTTGACGACAAAATCGGCATCCCGCACGCGTCCTAGTTGAACGGGCAACTCAAAGGACTTGAAACGCTTGGTTGTATTCAACCAGGTGAGTTCGATTTCGCGCCCAAGGGCATCTCTTTCACCCGCGGCATGGGCCGGGTCCAGGTCTCCCTGCATGGTGAGGAAGTCGGAAGCCAGTTCCTCATGCCACTCGATCTGGTAGACGGTACATGGTTCTGCGCGTCCACGGATGTTGATGGGACCCAAGACCCGAAAGGTCATTCCCGGTGACTCGCTGACGGAGCTCAACGCGGCTTCGTTGGCCCAAATCTGGTAAGGACCGCACAGGTCGCACAGGCGGGACGCGACGTTGACAGCGTCCCCGTAGCAATCGCCGGCCACAATTTCCACATCGCCACTGGCAACACCGATGCGCATGGGCATGCGCAATGCCACTGGCGAGCGCATGATGCGCTTGGAATGGGCTCGCTGTATCTCGACGACAGCATTGACGGCGCTCTGGGGATCCGCAAACATGGCCAGCACACCATCGCCCAGCGTCTTGACCAGACGTCCGCCGCCTTGCACACATTGTTCGCCAACCCAAGTCGTGATTTGTGTCACGGTTTCGGTTGCCAATGCATTGCCTAAAGCCTCAAACACCGCGGTGCTGCCATGCAAATCCGTAAATACAACCGTGGTGTGAACGCCCATTCCCGATAGTTCCGATTCTTATCTAGTGTCCGAGTTTAGGGCATTGCGACCGTATTGAAAACCAGACGCTGCCTGGGCCCCATCCAAAATCCAGGTGCCTCCAAACATTTATTGCACAAAGGGCGTCTGACGGCACCAGCAAGGTGTGAAACAGAGGACTACATTAGAGCGAATATAGAAGGTAACGCATTACGTTATCGCGCTAAGTCCTTGAAAATTCAGTTGTTTATATGCAAATGAAACGCATACCCCTATTGCACATCTGAGTCTCTGTTTGTTATCGTTGCGGAAATTCGTCGCGAGGCATAAATATGAGTTGGATTCCTTCCTCCCTTGTCACAGGGATGCAAAATCTCTTCAACGGTCAGAGCGGCATCCAGGAGGCGCGGGTGCAAATGGCCTTGGAGGACATTCGTGAGGCCATGCTGGAGGGCTTGAGCGGATCAAGGGTGGGAACCGCCGTGGCTTCCAAGCTGGAACTGAAGGTGACCCATGCCAGCGATTTGCAGGACCTATGGTATTTGCGGGGTGATGTGATGGCGGCAATAGCCTCCATGGATGGAGAGGCCATTGCGCGCCGCAAGTTAGACCAAATCAGCGACATGTTCAGAGGTCTTTTGCCCAAATCACTGACGTCGCGGCCCAGCAGTCTGGGTTACTGAAGCCGATCTTTGTTGTATCTACCCAGGGTGCCCCCAGAATAGCAACGCATCTCGCCCTTCCACCACCAAATCCGCCTTGGTCCCCACAGGTAGCATGACCTTGGTGGCAACATGTCCATACGGCAAATTGGTCAGAACCGGGGGCTTGATTTGACTGCGGAGCCACTGAATGACGGACTCGAGCTTGAACCCCTTGTCATGTGAAGAGTGTTTGTACTCGGTAAACTGGCCCATCAAAATGGCCTTTTGACTTGTGAGGACGCCAGCGTGCAACAGCTGCGTCAGCATACGCTCAATGCGATAGGGATGTTCACCAACATCTTCCAAAAATAGTATGCCTCCCTTGATGTCGGGCAGGTATTCGGTACCCACGAGAGAAGCGAGGATGCTGAGATTGCCGCCCCAAATGGTTGCATTTCCTAAGCGAAACGCTTTGTGGTGCGCTGCAGTAGCATGCGTGCCACCTGGTGCCTCCCGAAGCTGACGCCAACCAGTGCCCTCCCCCTGCCCCGTGATCATGTCGTTAAAGCAATCCTCCATGATGTCATCTGGCGCCGCAGGGACATCGTTCTGGTCTGGCTTACCGCCTACGCCAAAGCCTTCACACAGAGCCGGCCCAGCCCAGGTCGTGCAACCAGTCTTGGCCAAAACGGCCATTTGGAAGGCTGTGAAATCGCTGATACCGACAAATTGGGTTCCCCGCTCAATGGCCTTGCTCACGGCTTTGTACCGGATTCCACCCAATATGCGGGTCAGGCCATAACCACCTCTTGAAATCAACGCGACATCGGCCCCGCTGGCTGCAGCGCGGTGAATGGCAGCCAACCGGGTCGCGTCGTCTCCGGCAAAGCGCATGTGGCTGCTCAATGCATCGGGGTCAATCTCGACCTCATGCCCAAGAGACTGGAGGCGGCGCACGCCCCGCTTGAACGCCGCTTTGTCGCGCACTGCGCCGGAGGGGGAATAGATATAAATGTGTTTTTTCACCGGGCCATTATCGGCCAGTGGTGGGGCTTACCGGCTCAGGTCAAATGCCGCGCGCCTGGATCCATTGCACCAAGTGGGGGGCGGTCATAGGCTTGGCATAAAGATAGCCCTGTCCTTCGTGGCACCCCATGCGAAGAAGGGTCTGGGCCTGTTCTTCTTTTTCAATCCCTTCAGCGATCACGGTGAGATTGAGATTGCGCCCCAACTCAATCACCATCGACGCAATGTGGCCACCCAAAACGGCACTGTTCAACTCGGTTACAAAGGCCCGGTCGATCTTCAGCCGGTCTATCGGCAACTGGCGCAGGTGGCTGAGTGAAGAATAGCCCGTCCCAAAGTCATCGATAGCAATCGAAATATCCATCTTGCGGACCTTGTGCAAGGTCTCCAACATGAAATCAGGGTCCTCCATGGCAACCGACTCGGTGATCTCAAGCTCCAGGCACTTGGGATTGATACCGGTGTCGGTGAGCGCGGAGCGGAGTTTTTCCAAAAACTCCGGATGGCGAAACTGGATTTGCGACACGTTGACCGACATCCGCAAATCGGGCAAACCCAGCGCCTGCAGACGGGCGAGTTCCATGCAGGACACGCGCAACACCCAGTCACCAATGGCCACAATCATCCCTGACGCCTCCGCCAACGGAATAAAGCGATCTGGTGGAACGTAGGTACCGTCTTCATTGCGCCAACGGATCAGGGCCTCGACGCCGACCAACTTGCCACTGGTCAGGTTGACCTGCGGCTGGTAGACAACGAACAATCGCTCGCTTTCAACCGCGTGGCGCAGAGCCTGCAAGAGTCGAACACGCTCACGGATGTCGGCACCCATCTGGGCAGAAAACATCACAAAGCTGCCGCGCCGGTTCTTCTTGGCCAGCTTCAGTGCAATGTTTGCATCTTTTAACGCGTCGCGACCGGCAATTCCCCCACCCAACTCCTGGGTTAAGCCCATGGTCGCCGTAACGACCATCGAGTCATCCTGCACTTTGAAAGGTGAGCGAAACAAGTCCAGGACCGTCAACGGGTCCAGCAGGCTGCTCGCACCCATCAATCCAAAGGTATCACCACCCAAACGCGCCAGAATGACATCGCCGCCCAATTCCTGCTTCAAGCGTTCCGCCACCGCCTGCAACAAGCGGTCACCCTGCTGGTGTCCCAACGCGTCATTGATCTCCGAAAAATCATCAATATCCAGAATGGCAATCGCATCAGATGGATACTGGTCGGACAGCAAGCGCTCGTCACTCAGGTCAATGAACTTGTTGCGATTGGGCAGGCTGCACAAACGATCGTAGAACGCGAGCTGATCGAGTTTGCGGATTTGCTCATAGGCCCGCACAGCTGCCGTCACGGTGGCATAGAGCTTGGTTCTGGTGAGTTCCGACTTGGTTTTGTAGTCGTTGATGTCAAAGTCGTGAATCGTCTCGATCTCAGGGGCGTAACCTGGCTGGCCCGTTCGCAGGATGATGCGAAGTTCGGTCAAGCGAAGATCCTGCCGAATTGTCTTTACCAGCGCCAGCCCGGCATCTTCCCGCTCCATCACGACATCAAGCAGGACGACGGCAACTTCAGGCTCGGTTCGTAACAACTGGGTCGCCTCAGCTGCAGAATAGGCGTGCAGGAACTGCAGGGGGCGACCAAGTATTTTTACGCCAGCCAACGCAAACGTCGTAGCCCGATGAACATCGGGCTCGTCGTCAATGACCATCAGGCGCCAGACCAACCCCGCAGAGACTCCGGCTTCGCTTTCGTCATCCAGGAAATGCAGCGTGTCAGTATCGGTATGCATTCAAACTAGAAATATTGATCTTTGCAAACATTGTGCACCAGCAAGCAGAAAAAATGTTATCGAACGGCGAAAACTTTTGGCCATACGTTTTAGGCGCACGGGATAACCCTTGCTATACGACTAAGGCGCGTCCAGTAAACGCAGTGCGGCCTGGGCCAGAGGCGCGCCAACTTCCGGAACGAAGTGCCCTTCCTCGGCAAAAATCATCGGCGCTGGACACCCGTGAATCATGCGACGAAGTGTCTCCATGACTGGAGGTCCCAAAACCGGGTCCGCCATGCCCACCGCCATCAATGTCGGGCCGCGCCACTGGGTCTGCCAATAGCCACGAGCCTGTCGCGACACTGCGGCGCCGTCGGACTCAAGTTGGTCCGGGACCAGGTTGGGAAACGCGCGGGTCGCTGCACGGTGCCCTCTGTCAGGGAACGGCGCTGCATAGGCCAGGCACTCGGCCTCTGATAAGCCTGGATTGCTGCGCGCAAAGAGCCGGGCGATGTCGAATTCCGGCTTCCTGGAACACATTTCGCGCCACGCCAGAAATCCGGGCGTCAGCGCCGTGTCACCCGTTGCCAGCATGGTGTTCATGACCACGAGCCCGGCGAAGCGCTCGGGGCTAGCAACGGGCAAGGTCAGGCCCAGCAATCCTCCCCAATCCTGTACCACCAGAACGATGCGTTGCAGCCCGAGTCGTTCAATCAATTCCAGCAAGATTTGCCGGTGAAAGGAAAAGCTGTGCGCAGATTCCTTTTTGGGTTTGTCGCTCTTGCCGAAGCCCACCATGTCCGGTGCAACGGCGCGATGCCCCGCCTGCAAAAATATCGGGATCATCTTGCGGTACAAATAGCTCCAGGCCGGATTGCCATGCAGGCACAGGTAGACCCGATCGGCGCCCGCCGGGCCCTCGTCCAGATAGTGCATCCGCAGACCATCAAGTGCCGGAAGGTCACTCACATAGCGAGGCTCCCACGGGTAGTCCGGCAGACCCGCAAACTGTGTATCGGGCGTGCGCAGCGCGTCATCACGCAGGGGGTGCAGCGCCCTCCTCTGATGATCCTGTTCGTTGCGCTTGTTCCGGAAAAACTCCTGCAACACAACGGAGCAGGCCTCGCTTTGCACCCCGCCCTCCACCTTGGTCTGGTGGTTCAAGTTGGCGTTGTCAAAGAGATTGAGTACGGAGCCTGCTGCTCCGGTTTTGGGGTCCGGGGCACCAAAAACAACCCGGTTCAAACGGGCATGCAGCATGGCACCGCTGCACATGGCACAGGGCTCCAGTGTGACAAACAGCTCACAGCCGTCCAGTCGGTAGTTGCCCAAAACCAGGGCGGCCGCGCGCATGGCGACAATTTCGGCATGTGCCGTCGGGTCGTGGCTCCTGATGGGCGTATTACGGCCGGTGGCAATGACCTGTCCGTCCTTGACGACCACGGCCCCCACCGGAACCTCACCCTCAGCCGCAGCAGCCCGCGCCTGCGCAAGGGCAAGCTCCATGAAATCGGCATCTGATGCGAAAGCTACCATATTGATAGCAAGCTATCCATATTTCACAGGGGCTACAAACGCTTTCTATGGGTCTACTTTTCGTCAGGCATGGGGCGCGCCTGCTGCAAAGTGGTTTCCACAGACTGCTTGACCTGTTGCTGCATCTGTTGGCTCTGCTGGGGCAAGGTGGCGCTGGCGGGTGCACCCGGCATGCCGGTGGGTGCGACGCTCAGCGCGCCCATTTGTTTTTTTGCCAGCACCCCAACGATGGCCACGGCAATCAGCAAACTCAATACTCCGAAAACTGTGCGCATATCACTCCTTGTTTTGGTAGTCTAGGTTATCCCGTACTGCGATAGATACCAACCCGGCGGCCAGCAGCGCCGAGACCATGGCGTGCACAAACCCCAATGCGACCGGGCGCACCTCCATCCACAGCGAAACCATTCCGAGAGCCAATTGCAGACCCAGTAGACCGGCCATGACGCGCACACGCACGGACATCGCCGGGCGCAATCGCCGATCCCACAGGATCGAAGCGAGCAGGAGCGTCGTCAGCATCGCCGAACCAGTGTGCAAAAAAGCCACCCAGTGCGCACCCCGTACGGCATAGGCACTGGCCGCCGCGCCCAAGCCCACATGAACGGCAACCACCACCAATGTCAGTGACAGCATGGAATCCCAGGCCGCTACAGGCCCGGGGGTCACGACCAGCGTCTCGCGCAGCCACCAGCAGGCAGCGACCAGGACCGTTCCGGCCACGACATTGGCAATGGTGACTGCACTGAAACGATAACCGGGAGTCAAGGGACCGATCACCGCCAGCAGGACCGTTGCCGCAATGATCCACATAATCGGCTTCATCGCGTGGGGGACTGCAGAGCGGTTTTTCCAGCCCAGCACGGCGGCGACCAAAGCCAGTATGCCAACGTTGGATGCGGACAGGCGGTGAACCATCCGGATGGCATTCTCAACATCCGACGGGAGTTGTGATAGCGCGCCGCCATCCGCGCCAAACACCGTGGTCAAACGCAGCAAGATACTGGCACCCAGGATGGTCAACGCCAGAATCGATCCAAACGTTCCAATGGCGCGCAATACCCGGATGGACGGCGAGGCGGTCGTTGGCAACAGAAGGTCTGAACGCATGGTTTATGAATGATGGGGGCGCCGCGCAGCGCGCAGGACGATGACAACGAACATGACTCCACCAACAATGGCAATCAGGCCACCCAGGCCCATCAATCCCATGCCAAGTGTTTCCTGCGTCGAACGCAAGACCTGGTCTGCCCCCGCGACCTTGCGCTGAACCCCATATCCCCCGGACCAGACCAGTCCCACAATGTGCATCAGCTGCCCGACGCCATAGATGGTAGGTTGCCACGCCGCAGCTCTGGAGCTGGGCGCCCGATAGCCAAAACGCGGCAACAGCAGATAGACCACCCCCATCATGGCCAGGGTCACGCCCACAATGCAGCCGTGGTAATGCGCGGGGATACGAACGTTGCTACCGGTTATCAGAAAACCAATGATTCCGCCTGCAGAAAACAATGCCAGGGACGCGATCAGACTGGCCCGCAAGGGGCGCTGCGCAATGGTTATCGTCCGTACGGGCCATAGCGACCACACCACCGCCAGGGCAACAGGGGGAATGACAAGGCCACCGCCAAAGCGCATCAGCAAAGTCTGCCATTGGTGGTGCTCAACCGAGGTCACGTGGTGCGCAAGGTAGGTAATGGGCGTCAGAAACACGCTGAGCAGGGCAATGGCCAGCAATAGCGTTACCACTCGCGGCGATAGTGGCAAGCGGGCACCCACCGCCGACGCGAGCCAGATCCAGCTGACCAGCATCAGCAGCGTGTACGCGAATTGCAACACGTGCCCTCCCCCCCAAAACACCAATTCGTAGTAAATGCGAGGGTCCAGCTCGCGCGATACCGCAGCCCAGGACCAGGCAAATGCCACCGCTGCCACGGCCGTGGAAACCATGGCGGCACTCAAACCAAATCGCAACGCCCCGCTTCCGGTAATCGTGGTGCCAATGGGGGTGACCGCCAGCATGGATCGCAAACACAACAGCACAATGCCAACACCAAACACGATCAGACCGCCCTGGAAGACCGCGCCATCCAGCATGGGCACGTAATTGGCCATGATGGGTGTGGCATTCTGTACAAACGGTGCCACCGACATGGTGAGGGTGCCCAATGCGGACAAAGCAAAGGACACCCACGCCATCCCCTGATAGCGTTGGGTACCACCCAGGGTCCACAGCGCCCCGCCAAAAGAAAGAAACCAGACCAGTACAGAAAGGTCTACATGCACCACCAAGGCCACACGGAAGAAATCCGCAATCGGGAAGAACGTCTGCAGTTGTGGTGTGCGTGACAACACCAACAGAATGGAAAACAAGCCGGACGCCAAAAGCGCGAGCATGCCCAGCGCCAGCCAGGCGGTCGCCAGTTTTCGTCGGGTGTCCTGTGGAACATTCAGGTCATATTCAAAACCCGTTGAATCAAGCGTAGCGTTGCGGTGTTCTTCAATCATCGTGCGGTTCGTGCAATGGTCCATCCAGAGCATGGATTGTCTGCGAATCTGGCAGCCGGATGCCCGATTTCAGCCGAAACCGCAGGCTGTCGATGGTTTCTGCCAGTAGCTGGCGCTGGCTGCCTGCCCAAACGACGGCGATGCGGTCACGCGGTGCAGCTGCACGCAGTCGCGGTTCACGGGCGCCGCTGAGACGGTCCTGCACCCAACGATCACCGAGGCGAAATTCACAATCACGCTCTCTACAGCCCGCAATCACCACGCCATCGGCACCCAGACGCGTCGCATATTCGACAAATGAGGGCGGCAACATGCCTGCACATTCCAGGGGCAGAACAGCGGTAGATGCGTCGGCAAACGTTCGCCAATCGGCCGCCTGCCGGCAGCTGAAGACCATGATTTTCAAAGGGCCGGTCAGGGCCGCCAATTTTTGCTGCAGCTGACGGCGCATGTCCGCCACCGGTGCGTCGGGCAGTTCTATGCCGGAGACGATGTCCTCGATGCGCCTGAACGGGGTCGACGAGGGACACGAACCCACGCAAATGCCGCAGGCAGCGCACAGATCCGTGATGACGGCCGCCTGCTGTCGGTGGTGCAGTTGGTCGGTGCGCGGCACCATGACCACGGCGCCGAATGGGCAATCGGCAACGCAGCGGGAACACCCGTTGCAGTTGTTGAGATCGACAATGGCGGGCAGACTGGCCGACTGCGCATCGCGTAGCCCTCTCACGCCCGGGACAAAGGGCAGCACGCACAACAACAGCGTACCTGCGCAAGCCAGCAGCCATGCGCCCTGCGCGGACAGGAAGTTCACCAACGGATGGATGAACAAATAAAACCAGTCCAGCGACAACGTGGCGGCAATATGGCCACTGTCCGCCGGTCCGAGACTCTCAGCGGGTACTGCCAGTGCCAGCCCTGCAAACACTGCAAGGGTACCGATGGTCAGCGCCCGCGGCGGCCAGATCCGTACGTGGGACACGCGCTGCACATGGATCCATACGCCGGCCAGCAGAAACAGGGGAATCCCGATGTGCATGAACACAATCAGGGAGAAAAACCGGTCGTTCAGTGCGCTGGCGGTCAAAAAATTGCGCGCCAACACGTCTGACGCAATGGGTAACGCCTGAAGCCATTCAGCGGTGGCGGTCACACTGAACAGCGCACGCGCATCCCACAGCAGCCAAAAACCTGTCAGGCCGGCGATCCATAGCAACCACAGCAGAGGAACCCCGGAAATCCAGGAAAACCAGCGCACGCCACTGTAGTGCCCCCTCGCGGCCTCGCGCACCAGATGCAGCAAGGACAGCAGCATGAACCCATCGGACGCATAGCGGTGCAGACCGCGCAGCAAGCGGCCCAGCATCCAGGGATCCAACTGCAGCCTTCGACCCGATTCATAGGCGCCCGCGACACTGGTGTCATAGAGCGCGAACGCCACCGTTCCCGTCACGACGGCAATGACCAGACACAAAAATGCCAGCGATCCCAAATGGCGCCACGGGTTGTTGGCCGCAGGAAATGCGCTGTCCAGTGCCCCTGTCAGGTATTCGTCACTGGCACGCAGCGAGCGAAACAGGTTTGGCATGGCAAGCCATCTCATCCGTGAATGAAAACGAACCCACCTTCAGCGGTCAGGAAGTCAACGATGAGGACTTGTCCGGGTGCGAGATTCAAGTCGATGTCCCGGGCAAAGTGAAAAATTCCGTCGGGACCGTCCGCCAGCCGCGCCCGAAATACATGGCGCCCCGCCGGAATATCCAGCCGGCGGTAAACGGTTGCGGCACCGTCTTGGCGCAGACCCGTGGGCGGAGTTTTGATACGGTACAGCGGTTTGTCGTCCATGTCGAGCTCCAGGAGGACGTCGGCCCGCTGGCGCGGGCAATCCATTTTGGTGCGCATATTGGGTGCCAGCTTGGCGAGCTCCTCCGCACCGCGTTCCCGGCACGCCTGCATCAGCTGCCCCGAGTGGCTAAACGACAGCTTGACCAGTGCGTCGTTATCGCCCCGCAGACGGTATGGCGGAGAGGTCGAAAAGTAGGCAATCACGGCGGCGAAAGCACCGTAGGCCAATACTTGCAATACATAGCGCAGAGCGCCCGGCCGTACACCATCAGACATGACTTCCTCCCAATTTCACGACATCGGCTTGCTGGCTGTCGAGTGGCCGCTGTGGCGCCAGGTGAAACGCATCAGAGAAACAGTCATCACTGGAAATGCCGTGCCTGACGAATGCAGGTTGCGCCGCCTGCACCATTTGCACCGAGCCGCAGGCATACACCTGGTGTTGGGACAGATCCGGAAAATCGGCCAATATGGCCTCGTGAACCAGCCCGGTGCGGCCTGTCCATGCGTCCTCAGGTTGCGGCTCGGACAGAACCGGCACAAATTCGAAATTCGCATGGTCACGCGCCCATTGCTCTGCCAGACTGCCAAGGTACAGGTCACTGCGACGGCGCACGCCCCAATACAGAATCATCCTGCGGTCCATTCCGGTGTGGAAGGCAGACTCGACCATGCTCTTGACCGGCGCAAAACCGGTCGATCCGGCGACAAAGACAATGGGTTTTTCGCTGTCCTGGCGCAACGTAAACGTCCCCAGAGGTCCTTCAAACCGAAGGGTGTCCCCGACTTTCATCTGCTCAAACACCATCGTGGTGAACTTTCCACCGGGTACCAAACGCACTTGCAGTTCAATCTCGTCCGCCGCGTGCGGCGCGCTCGCAAACGAAAAACTGCGTTTCTCTCCGTTGTCGAGAACGATGTTGATGTACTGGCCCGCGTAAAACTTCAGCACCGAGCCGTCCAACGGTGTCAACATCACCCGCATGACATCCGCCGACAGGGGCTCCAGTCGGGTCACGCGGGCTACATGCAATTGCACGGGAAGACTTTGTGCGCCGGTCTGCGGTACGTATTCGATTTCCATATCGCTGAGCGGCTCGGCGCAGCACAACAACGTCTTACCGGCGGCACGCTCAGCGGCCGTCAGAACAGACTCTTGATACGGATTGAGCCGGACGGTTCCGTGCAGGATCGTAGCCTTGCATACTCCGCATCCACCATTGCGGCATTCGAAGGGCATAGGCAGTCCCGCACGCAATCCTGCATCCAGCAGTGTCTCGCCAGTGCGCGCTGCGATGATGCGTTCGTCAGGATGCACCGCCAGATTCCAGCTCGCCTGCTTGCCGCGCGCCAGCGGAGGCAGCCACGGTAAAACCACCAACACCAGGCTCACGCCCACGGTCAGATACCAGGTCTCCTTGCCGCCCCAGCTTTGAATCAGTGGATAGGCGATCAGGTAGAACCAGTCGAAGTTGACGGTCGCCGGCAAGGTGCCCATGTCCACAGGTCCCTGGCTCACTGCGGGTTTGACCGCCGCCAGGACCAGCAAGGTAAGCCCGATGGCGATCATCAAAGGACGTGGTGGATTGGTCTTGGCGCCGGGTACGCGTTGGGTGTGAACCCACAGGACTGCAAGTACCCCCAGCGGCAGACCAATATGCAGAAACGACAGCAGAGAAAACAACCGATCACTGACGTTGGCGTTGGTGATGAAGTTGCGGGTCATCGATCCACCGATGACCGGCAAGGCATCGAACCATTCCGTGGTCGCCGTGACCACAAATTGGGCCAGTCTGTCCCATGGAAGCATGTACCCGTTGACACCGGACGCAAAGGTAAGCCACAGCAATACCACCCCGGATACCCACGAAAACCAGCGAAATCCCCGGTGGTGATCAAAGGTGAAATGCCGCACCAGGTGCAACAACATGGTAATGACGAGTCCGTCGGACGCATAGCGGTGGAAACTGCGCAATATGCCCCCGGCAAACCACTGGCCATGGGTTAAGGCCTCAACCGATCCGTAGGCAACCGCCACCCCTGTTTCGAAGAACGCATAAAGATAGAGACCGGTTCCTATGACGATCCAGAGCAGAAAATAGGTGATCGCTCCGAGGTAGTAGAACGGGTTGAGCCGCTCACCAAAAATCGCGTTAAAGATTTTTTCGATAGAGAGAAACGCGGTCTGTCCAGTTTTTTGCAATGCGTGAAACACTTGATACGATCTAAGAATTCTTCGGGGAAGAAAAAAATGTGCGCCGTGCCCGGCGGTTGGCAAGCCACTCTGACAAGAAAAACCACAGCATGGTGACGGCAAACGTGACACCACCTGCCACCTCAATCAGAAGGCCATATTTGACCTCGTATTTCCCGGTCTTGGGGTCATACACCGTGCACAGGATGCGCACACGGTCCATGAGATCATCGATGCTCAGTTGTTGCGGTGCGGGCGCATTCGCCATCAGCTGCTTGATGGGCTCGCCAATAGAGTCTGCCGTAAGCTCTTCGCCATAAATTTGCTGGTAAATGCGTCCCTGAGCGTCAAGCAGGGTCACTTGCAAAATGTGATCAAAACCGGCAGGCGTCGGCAGATAGCTAAAACCAAATTCCTTGGTGAGTCGCTCGACGCTGCCGCCGACAGGACTCAGAAACTCCCAGTTCGTCGCATCAATGCGGTACTGGCGCGCAAATGACTTCAATGACTGGGGAGAGTCTGCGGGCTGGTTGAAGCCAATACTGATCACATTGAACTGACTGGTGCCAAAGACGCCGCGTCCCGCCTCAATAGCGCTCTGCAAGGAACGCGTGGTCAGGGGGCAGACCTGGAAGCATCCCGTATAGATAAAACTCACCAGCAACGGCTTGCCGCGGTACTGTGACAACCGAACAGGCAGGCCTTCACGGTCCAGAAAGGCAAAATCGGCAGGCGTCGTGCCGATCACCGCCTGGCTGGTGCGCAAGGCCATCTTCTGGTCCAGCGTAACGACGCTCTCCGTTTCCGCGGCCCCTGCGATCACGGCAAAGGCGATGGCCGCACAACACACTGCCCATCGGCGCAACGAACTCCCCAACCGCGTGATGGGATCAAGATGCGTGGGTGAACATCGCGGGATCATAGTGAGCGCATCCGGCAAATCTTCACGCTACCAAGCTATCCAGCGTTGAGGCAACCAGAAGCAGGCTCAGCTGGATCAGGGATGCAAAAAAAGATCCCATAGCCGTCTTTCGCGACGGTGCCTTGGCAAGCAACCAAGCCCTGTAGACAAAATAGCCGCCACCGACGGCTGCGCCGAAGAGGTAAATAACCCCCGCTCCAAACCAGATGGGCAGCAGTGCGGTGATGGCCAGTGCAACGGTACTCCAAAAAACGACATGCGCAGCCCGCTGGGTGCCGACGACCACCGGCAGCATGGGAACGCCCGCAGCGGCGTACTCGGCTTCATTGGCGATTGCCAGACTCCAGAAATGCGGCGGGGTCCACAAAAACAAGACAACCGCCAGCAACAGGGGAAGTGGGCCAATGACGGGGTCCACCGCCGCGGCGCCTGCCAGAACCGCAAAGCTGCCGGCGAGTCCCCCCACCACGATATTCAGCCAGCTTCGGCGTTTGAGCCAAACTGTATAGACGATGGCGTAAAAGAACGCCCCAAGAAAAACAAAAACCGCAGACATCGGGTTGATGACCCAGGCTGCGATGGATACCGAAGACACCAACATCACGGCCATCAGCACCAGCCATGCAGGGGAATCCGGGAGCGAACCTGTCACAAATGGGCGCCCACGCGTGCGCGCCATCAGGTGGTCCGTATGGCGCTCGTAGTACTGGTTGAAAGCACCCGCGCTGGCGGATGCAACAAATACCGTCAGTGCCACAACGAGTAGTTTTAGCGGTCCGATGGACGGACCTGGCGTAACCACCAGCCCAACCAGGGCGGTGATCATGATCATGAAACCGATGCGCAGCTTGAAAAGCCCCAAAACACTGCGTGCTGTGGAGATATTCGCTGTTACGTCTGAAGTTTTTGTATGGAGCATCTCGTTCATCAATCAAATATCCAATCCCGCCTGCGCGGCAATAGCCACTACGCGGGCAAAAGCCCGCGTAGTGTGTTGCCAGCTTAGCTCAGACCCCAAACCTGTGAAAGGTATTTCCAGTTGATGAAGTAGTACAGGACAAACGACACCAGGAACACCATGGCCAGCACAAAGGTACCGGGTGCCGCAAAGCCGGCTGAACCGTAGGACTGCGCAGCCGCGGTAGGAGCTGTCGGTGGAATGGGTGTGAAGTTCGCACTGACGCTTCCGCCGCTCAGCTTCTTGCCCCACAGCAGGGAACCCACGGTGATGTAGATGTAAATGGCACCGCCCAGGATCGCGGAAATACCGGCAATACCCACCAATCCCATCAACAGGTAGGCAGCACCAGGCCACTCGTAGGCCATGGGTGCGCCGTTAAAGGCCATGTCCCAGTGCCTACGCGAAACGCCCAGGGTGCCGGCACCCATCATCACCAGGCAGAAGAAGTACATGGAAAAACCGAACAGATAGGGCTGCAACTTGGCCAGACCCGGATTGATCATTTCACGGCGGAAGAGCACGGGTATCAGGAAATAGGTCAATGCCATGAACGACAACGTTGTACCCACCACCACCGTGGCGTGGAAATGGCCTGGCACATAGATCGTGTTGTGGATGATCATGTTGAGCTGCTCGGTGCCCATCATGACACCCGAGATGCCGCCCAGGAAGCCAAATCCAATGATGGAGATGAAGACGCCGGACCACACGGGGTTGCCCCATGGCGCCTTGCGCAGCCACTCAAACAATCCGTTGTTGTAACCCTTGGCGCGCTGCGCAACCTCGATGGCTCCAGGAATGGTCAGACCGTGAATCATGGAGGCCAACACCGCGAAGTACATGAAATAGCTGGTATTGACGACCTTCCACGCGGTGCTGACACCCGGGTCCGCCAACAGGTGGTGGGCGCTGGCCAGTTGCAGGAACAGGATGTACAGCAAGAAGGCACCGCGGCTCACGCGTTCAGACATGGGTTTCGCACCGAAGGCAATGGCTGCCACCGCATACCAGATGGAGATATGCGCGGCGACGTTGATCTGCTGCGACGAGTGGCCAAATGCCCACCAGATGGTGCGGTAGATCAGGGGATCAACGGCACTGATAACACCGACTGACAAAAGGAAAGTCGGAATCAGGATGATGGCGCCCGAGGCAATCGTGAACACGGCAATGATGGCCGCCACAATGGCACCAAACGTCACCAATGGCACCGATCCTTGGTAGGTCTTTTCGCGCTTGGCGATGACCAGTGTGCCAAAGAAGATGAAGCAACCAATCAGTGCACCGACGGCGAACAGGATCAAGCCCAAATAAAACGTCGGTGCCGCCATCATGGGCACATACGATGTCATCATGACGCTGGAACTACCCTGAAACACGGCCACATTGTTCATGATGGCACCGATCAACATCAGCGCAAACGCCGCCCACGCCACCTTGGGCGTCGCTATGCGGCAACGCAATAAGGTCGATGAACAGAAATACAGCACAGCCATCTCAAAAAAGATGATCCAGAAAATCAGCATATCAATGCCGTGTGCAGTCAACACCATGTAGAACGTGTCAGCGGCCAGCCAGTGAACGGTGGGCCAGCGGGTGAGAACCACCCCAATAGCCAGAATGCCACCCACCAACAAGGCCACGACGGCAGTGACGGCATTCACAATCATCAGCTTTTCGGCCTGTGATTCAAACTGCAGCCCGGAACGGGGGCAGGTACGGTAAGTTGTCGTTGTCATCTGCGTCACCTTATTTCACGTAAATGCGGCTGACCATCGTGTGATGGTTGATGCCACAGAATTCGTTGCAAACGACCGAATAGGTACCAGACTTATTCGGCGTGATTTTTACCACGTGCTCATAGCCTGGAACGATCTGGATATTGATATTCACTGGCTGCAAGGAGAATCCATGGTTGTAGTCCATGGATGTGAGGTGCAGACGGTAGGTCTTGTCTTTTTCCAATTCAAGGATGGGCCAAAAATTCCACAAACGTGCCGTCAAATAAACGTCACTGCCAGCTGGAGGCGCGACCACGGGAATGTTGTCTGCTGTCTCGGTACGGACCGTGTACTTGTCCACCATCGCCTGGGCTTTCTTCGAATAAAGCTCCGGTGTGGTCTTGTACGTTTCTGTGGACAGATTCTGCGAACCGTAAATGTGCCAACCGACCATCATGGCAAACATGGTCAGACACCAGATCAAGGCGATGGCGATCCAGGTTCCTTCGACGCGATCCAACGGGTGCTTCCACCAGAGTCGTTCTGCGGGCGGCAATATTGCGCTCATATGCTGTTCTCCTAGTTTTTTGGGGGGTGCTGTCGGCGCGTTACTTGGCGAGTGGTACGGTCAAAATATCGATCACACCCCACAGGGAATAGACGACCATCGGAATCATGACCCCGAGGAAAAGCAGAATGAACGGGTTATCGAGCAACTGCTGCATCATCGGTACCGGCGCGTTGGGATCGTCGGTTGCGTGCGTGGAAGCGTTGGTGTGTTTGGGTTGCGACATGTCGTGATCCTTCAGTGAAATACCATCGTCAAAACGGCGTTCGACGCCTGACGTCACTGTAGACAGGTGGCCCCAAAATTAACTTAATGTGTCTTAAGAATTGACGACATCAACTTTGACTTAGCGCAAATCAAACAGGGTTTGGGCACAGAGGGAAACCTCGCACGCCTGCTGGCGTGCGTAACCCACAAACGGAGAATGGCCCAGGCTTGCGCTAAACGCAACCCGAGCCTGGTGTGGGGAAGGCCCCTATTCCCACTCAATCGTGGCAGGCGGCTTGCTGGACACGTCGTAGGTGACGCGATTGATGCCACGCACTTCGTTGATGATGCGTCCGGACACCTTCTTGAGCAAGGCGTACGGCAATTCGGCCCAGTCGGCCGTCATGAAATCACTGGTCTGCACGGCGCGCAAAGCCACCACGTAATCGTAGGTACGTCCATCCCCCATCACGCCTACGCTCTTGACCGGCAGGAATACCGTGAATGCCTGGCTGGTGAGTTCGTACCAGGTCTTACCGGTCGCCTCGTCCTTGAAGTTGCGCAATTCCTCTATGAAGATGGCATCTGCGCGGCGCAGCAGGTCGGCATATTCCTTTTTGACTTCGCCCAAGATGCGCACGCCCAGGCCCGGCCCCGGGAACGGGTGGCGGTACACCATGTCGTGCGGCAAGCCCAGGGCGACGCCGAGTTCGCGCACCTCGTCCTTGAACAGCTCACGCAAGGGCTCCAGCAGCTTGAGTCCCAACTGCTCGGGCAAACCACCGACGTTGTGGTGGCTCTTGATCGTGACCGCCTTTTTGTTGCCTGCGCCACCCGACTCGATCACGTCTGGGTAGATCGTACCCTGCGCCAGGAATGTGGCGCCTTTGACTGCGCGACCACCGGTTGCTACGTTATCTATAGCATCCTGCGCAACAAGCTTGAGGGCTGCAGCCTTGAATACCTCAACGAACTCGCGCCCAATGATCTTGCGTTTTGCCTCCGGGTCGCTGACGCCAGCCAGATGCCCCAGGAACTGCTCGCTGGCATCCACCCGCATGACCTTGGCGTGCAGTTTGCCTACGAACATGTCCATGACCACGTCGCCCTCATGCAGGCGCAATAGGCCATGGTCGACAAAAACACAGGTCAACTGGTCGCCAATGGCTCGGTGGATCAGCGCCGCTGCCACCGACGAGTCCACGCCACCGGACAGACCCAGAATGACTTCTTCGTCTCCAACCTGGGCGCGGATGCGCTCCACGGCTTCGGCGATGTAGTCGCCCATGATCCAGTCAGCCCGCGTGCCACAGATGTCCAGCACAAAACGGTTCAACAAGGCCTGCCCCTGTTTGGTGTGGGTCACCTCCGGGTGAAACTGCACGGCGTAAAAACGGCGCGCCTCGTCCGCCATGCCGGCGATCGGGCACGCGGCATTGGACGCCATGACCGAAAACCCCGTCGGCATTTCGGTCACCTTGTCGCCATGGCTCATCCAGACGTCCAGCATGCCATGGCCGTCGGCCGTAACGCTATCCTGGATACCCTCCAGCAGTCGGGTATGCCCACGCGCACGGATCTGGGCAGAACCGAACTCGCGGGTATGCCCTGCCTCCACTTTGCCGCCGAGTTGCTGGGCCATCGCCTGCATGCCGTAACAGATGCCCAGGACCGGAATCCCCAACTCGAAGACAACCTGTGGAGCCTTGTCGGTGGTTTCCTCGTAAATGCTGGCGTGGCTGCCCGACAGGATGATGCCCTTGAGGGAGCCGTCCTTGGCATACGCCCGCACCCAATCGTCACTGACATCGCAAGAATGCACCTCGCAAAACACGTGCGCCTCACGGACCCTACGCGCAATCAGTTGGGTGACTTGTGAACCGAAATCAAGAATCAGGATTTTTTGGTGCATGGCATTGGACGGCAATTTTTCGACGGACCGCCCCTAGAAAAATTAACCCCCTCGGGGGGCAGCGACCCGCAAAGCGGTGGAGCGTGGGGGCATCAGTCTGCGCGGTAGTTCGGTGCTTCTTTGGTGATCTGCACGTCGTGCACATGGCTCTCCCGAATGCCTGCCGTCGTGATCTCGACGAACTCAGCCTTGTTTTGCATGTCTTCAATGGTCGGGCAACCACAGTAGCCCATGGAGGCGCGGATACCGCCGGCCATCTGGAACACGATGGCGACCATGGAGCCCTTGTAGGGAACGCGGCCCTCGATGCCCTCGGGCACCAGCTTGTCCGCATTGGGGTTGCCGGTGCTCGATTCCTGGAAGTAGCGGTCGGCGCTGCCTTGCTGCATAGCACCGATGGAGCCCATGCCCCGGTAGCTCTTGTAGCTGCGGCCTTGGAACAAAATGACTTCGCCAGGCGCTTCTTCGGTACCGGCAAACATGCCGCCCATCATGACCGTGCTGGCACCAGCGGCCAGGGCCTTGGCGATGTCACCGCTGTAGCGGATGCCGCCGTCGGCAATCAGGGGAATGCCAGAGCCCTTGAGGGCGGCTGCCACGCTGTCAATCGCCATGATCTGTGGCACACCCACACCCGCCACAATGCGCGTGGTGCAGATGGAGCCCGGGCCAATCCCCACTTTGACGGCATCAGCACCGGCCTCGGCCAAGGCCAAGGCCGCTGCGCCCGTGGCGATATTGCCACCGACCACATCGATATGCGGGTAGTTCTTCTTGACCCAGCGCACCCGTTCGATAACACCATGGCTGTGGCCGTGGGCCGTATCCACCACGATGGCGTCTACACCGGCGCGCACCAGGGCCTCGACCCGTTCCTCGGTGCCCTCACCGACACCCACCGCTGCGCCGACGCGCAGTTTGCCCTGGGCATCGCGCGCAGCATTGGGGAAGCTGGTTTGCTTCGTAATGTCCTTGACGGTAATAAGGCCCTTCAGTTCGAATGCGTCGTTAATGACCAGCAGACGTTCAATCTTGTATTGGTTCAGCAACACCTTGGCCTGGCTGATGGTCGTGCCATCGGGCACGGTCACCAGCTTGTCCCGCGGGGTCATGATCTGGCTGACCGGCAGGTCGTACCGCGTCTCGAATCGCAGATCACGGCCGGTCACGATGCCAACCACCTTGCCCACGTCGCAGACCGGAAACCCGGAAACGCCCAGTTGCTCGGACAGGTTCATGACCTGGCGCACCGTGTGCGATGGCGTGATCACCACCGGGTCACGCAGTACGCCAGACTCGTAACGCTTCACCTTGGCCACCTGGGCGGCCTGCTCCGTGGCCGTCAGGTTTTTGTGCACGATGCCCATGCCCCCCTCTTGCGCAATGGCAATCGCCAAGCGCGCTTCGGTGACCGTATCCATGGCCGCAGAAACCAGGGGCAGGTTCAGGGAAATATTGCGGGAAAAACGGGTGGCGAGGGAGGTGTCCTTGGGCAGGACTTGGGAATACGCGGGAACCAACAACACGTCGTCGAAGGTGAGCGCTTTGCCGAGGAGGCGCATGTCAAAGCTCCAAATGTCGAAATTGTACCCGTGGCGACGGTCCGAAATATCCGCCAAAGCCACGCTTGGAGGGGAAAATACGGGCTGTCTGCTCGATTTTTAATGCCTTGCGGCGCCAAGGACGCTACACTTTGGCCATGAAAATGATACGAACACTCCTGGCGTCGGCGTTGGCTGGACTGTGCTTTGCAGCGTCAGCCCAGTGGCAATGGATAGACAAAGACGGCCACAAGGTTTTCAGCGACCGGGCTCCACCGGCCGATATCCAGGAAAAGAACATTCTCAAGCGCCCCGGCAACCGCAAACTCCCCGTGACGGTAGCCCCTGACACCGCGTCAGAAACCGACGCACCGGCTGCAGCGGCTGCCCCATTGGTACCCGCGTCCGCCGCCAAGACCTCGGGCCTGGACAAGGAACTGGAAGCCAAGAAGAAACAGGCAGCGGATGCAGAAGCCGCCAAACGAAAAGCTGCGGAAGCCGAAGTCACCAAGGCCAAGATCGAAAACTGCGCACGCGCCAAGCAGGCCAAGGTCACATTCGACTCAGGTGTGCGGGTGGGACGCACCAACGCTGCCGGTGAGCGCGAAATCATGGACGATGCCGCCCGCGCCGCAGAAATCAAACGCATCAACGCCATCCTGGCCAGGGATTGCAATTAAGCCCCTCGCACACTGCCTCGCGTTCAGTAGCCGGCTTTGGCACCGGCCCGGCGCTGGGCAAACAGTCCCGCAGCCTTTTTAGCCCCTTGGCCTACAAATCGCTCGCGACGCGCGACCTTGGGGTCGACCGTCAACGGGCGGTAGATTTCCAGCCGGTCCTGATCCTTCAACACATGGGTTAGCGGGACTTTGCGGCCCCAGACCCCCTGCCCTGCAGCCGCCAGACTATCCCGATCGGGACCGTCCAGCCACCCGCTGGCCAGCAGCGCCTGCGCAACCGTGCATCCCAGTGGCAACAACAGGACCCGTTCTGCCACGGAACGCGGTTTGGCGGAATAGACCACTGTGACGGCAATCTGGGCTTCAATCGCCATAGATTTGCTCCGCGCGTTTGACGAAGGCATCCATCAGGCTGGCCGCAATTTTGTCAAAGACGGGGCTCACCAGCTTACCCATCGCTGAGCTGTCAAAGCCATAGTTGAGGATCAGTTCCACCTTGCAGGCCCGCTGCGAGCCATCCCCCAGCGCGACAAAATTCCACTGCCCGTCCAGCCGCGAAAAGGGGCCATTCATCAATTGCATTTTTACCTGGCTGTCACGGGTATGAACGTTGCGGGTGGTAAAGGTCTGGCGCACGCCGCCAAATGCGATGCCCAGCTCGGCGGTCATGCCGTCGTCGTGCGCCTCGACCACGCGTGCATGCTCGCACCAGGGTAAAAACTCGGAATAACGGTCAACATCCGTCACCAGAACGTACATCTCCTGCGGGCTGTACCAGATTAAAACGGACTTGTGAACGGTTTTCATAGAATAGGGACCTGCGCGGGATTGTAGACAAGCCCTTTTGCACACCTTCCTTTCCCGTCTGTCATCCCCATCTGAGTCCCATGGCCAAAAAACCAGCAGTCAACACCCGCATCGCCGACAACAAGAAAGCTGCGTTCAACTATTTCTTTGAGGAACGCTTTGAGGCGGGCCTGGTGCTGGAAGGCTGGGAGGTCAAATCGCTGCGCGAAGGCAAGGTTCAGCTGACCGATGGCTATGTCGTGATCCGGGGCGGCGAACTCTTCATCATCGGTTTGCAGATCAACCCGCTGCACACGGCGTCAAGCCACATCAGTCCCGACAAGGTGCGGACAAAAAAGCTTCTGATGCACAAGGAACAAATCCAGCGATTGATTGGCAAGGTGGAACAAAAAGGCTACACACTGGTGCCCATCAACCTGCACTGGAAAGATGGCAAAGTGAAATGCGAGATTGCCCTGGCCAAGGGCAAGGCGGAACATGACAAGCGCGACACCATCAAGGACCGCGAAGGCAAGCGCGAGGTCGAGCGGGCCATGAAGAGCAAGAGCCGCTAAAAAATCTATTTTTTTTTTGCGCCCCGGGAATAAAGCGGGCACGGCTGGCGTTCATCCGGTAGCAGACCACTCTTGCGCACTGCACTACCGGAGAACCCCATGAAATTTCTTGCACTGGCCACCCTGACCGCCGCCCTGCTTGGCGGCTGCGCATCCATGGCCGATACGGCACCGACCAAAACGGCCGACGGCGTCTTGACCGGACCCAACGGCATGACGCTCTACACCTTCGACCCGGACCCTCAGGGCGGCGGCAAATCGGTCTGCAATGGCCCCTGCGCGACCAACTGGCCCCCCTTGATGGCGATGGACACCGACAAAGCCAGCGGTGACTACACCGTTCTCACCCGTGACGACGGCAAGAAGCAATGGGCCGTCAAGGGCAAGCCGCTGTACTACTGGGCCAAGGACAGCAAACCGGGTGACAAGACCGGTGACGGCGTTTTGGGCAAGTGGCACGCGGCCAAGCCCTGATACTCCCCGAATGGACCGATCCGATCTTCTCGCCCAGATACCCGGTTTGCGCCGCTACGCGCGCGCGCTCACCGGCAACACCTGGGCGGCCGACGATCTCGTCCAGGACACGCTGGAGCGGGCCTGTTCAAAATGGCGGCTCTGGTCGGTGGGCAGCGACCTGCGGGCCTGGTTGTTTACCGTAATGCACAACCTGTACGCCAGTGACATGCGCCACACCCTGAGACGCCAGCAGGCAGGCACGCCGGTGGATGTGGACGCGCTGACACACGAGCTGGCCGCACCGGACGACACGACGGCACTGGAAATCGACCTGCAACGTTGTCTGTTGCAGTTGCCCGACGAGCAACGAACCGTGCTGCTCCTGGTCAGCATGGAGGACATGAGCTATGAACAAGTTGCACGGGTCACCGGTAGCCCCCTGGGCACGGTGATGTCACGCCTGTCACGCGCCCGGTCCCGGCTGCAGCAACTGCTTGATGCGCCTGCCATAGCCCCGGGAACCTCGGTCACACAATCCAACGCCGCGCCGGTGCTGCGGCGCCTGAAATGACCCCCAGGATGGATGCCATGGATTCACAATCATCTCGACCTCTGAGCGACGACGAGCTGCATGCGCTGGTCGATGGACAGGTAGCGGCCGCCGGCCGCAGCGCGCTGGAAGCCCGCCTGGCGCGGCAGCCGCATGCCCAGACACGGATGGCGCAGTGGAAGCGGCAAAGCCAGTTGTTGCGTGGCCTGCACCGGTCGGTGCTCGATGAAGCAGTTCCCTCACCCCTGCAGGAGGCCGCACGGCAAACCGCCACGGCACGGCAGTCCGCAGACCGTTGGTGGCGCCTGGGCGGGATGGCCGCTGGTGTCATGTTGTCGTTCGGCATGGGCTGGCTGGCCAACACCACGTGGCAGGCCCAGCACCCGGGATCCACGAGCGCCCAACTACCGGCCTCCAGCGAGTTTGTCCGACAGGCCCGCTACGCCCATGTGGTGTACGCGCCCGAGGTGCGCCACCCGGTGGAAGTGACCGCCGCCGAACAGGCACATCTGGTGCAATGGCTGTCCAAGCGCCTGGGCCGGACGCTCAAAGTGCCCAACCTGTCAGCGCAGGGTTACGAACTGGTGGGTGGGCGCCTGCTGCCAGGCGATACGGGGGCGCGGGCCCAGTTCATGTTCCAGAACGGGGCCGGTATTCGTGTGACCCTCTATCTGGGATCTCTGCAGGCGCCAGCCCAGAGCGAGGCGGCGCAGGAAACGGCCTTCCGGTTTACGACCGACGGTGCCGTGCCCAGTTTCTACTGGGTGGAGCAGGGATTTGGCTATGCCCTGTCAGCTCCGCTGCAGCGCGACGCCCTGATGCAACTGGCCCAGGCGGTTTACCAGCAGTTGTAAATTGCCCCCTTGATCAGACCAGATCGCGCAGCGGATGCGTCGCTGCGCTCCAGGGGCTGACGAAGAACGGCTCCACCATAGCCGCTGTCACGTGGTCCAGACGCGCCGGGTTCCACACCGGCTTGTAGTCCTTGTCGATGGCCAGGGCGCGAATGCCCTCGACCGTTTCGCTGGCGTGCCCACTGCGCTCCAGGTGGGCGGTGTAGAAACAGTGCTGCACCAGATCACGCTCCATGCGCAGGTCATCGGCCAGCGTCATGTTGCGGGCTCGGCGTACCTGCTCAAGCACCACGTGCAGCATGAGCGGGCTGCGGTGGCGCAACGTGGCGGCCATGGCACGTGCGGGTTTGGTGCCCGACGCTTCCAGAGCGGCAACGATGGATGACACGGTCCCAAGGCCGAATGCCGTGTAATCTCTTACGTCAAAATCGGCTGTAGCCCTCGTGGAATCTGTATACTTAGCTATAATATTGGTAGCAATCCACTGTTGCAGACTTTCCGGCGAACCCTGCGTCTGCAGGTCCGCCCACAGTCCGGGCAAGGCCTCAGAGGGCGCGCATACGTCGGCCAGTCCCCAGGCTACGGCCTGATCCCCGCCTATGGTGTCCCCGGTCAGGGCCAGGTATTCACCCACGTGGCCGGGACAGCGGCTCAGGAAATATCCCCCGCCGACATCGGGAAACAGGCCAATGCCGGTCTCCGGCATCGCCATCTTGGTGCGCTCGGTGACGATGCGCAGGCTCGCACCCTGGCTGATTCCCATGCCACCCCCCATCACGATACCGTCCATGAAGGCGATGTAGGGCTTGGGGTAGTTGTGGATCAGGTGGTTGAGGGTGTATTCCTCGGTGAAGAAGTCATCCAGCGCAGGATCCCCCGCCAGCGCAGCCTGGTGGAAAAACCGGATGTCCCCACCCGCGCAGAAACCGCCAAACAAGGCCTCGGGGCTGCCCGGCCGGCCGACCTTGTTGCTGCCGCGAATCGCGACGGCCAACACTGCTGGATCATCGCGCCAGGCCCGCAGGGTCGCCAATAGCGCCTGCACCATGGGCAGGGACAAGGCGTTGAGCGCCTTGGGGCGGTTCAGCGTAATCAGGCCTATGCCACCGGCAATGGTGGTGTGTACTTCAGCGATGTCGTGATTCATGATGTTCTATTCCTTTGTTTCCAGCCCAGCAGTTCGTTGGTCACCAGGGCGCCCATTACCAATGTTCCACCCACCCATACGGTGGTACCCGGTGCTTCACCGGCGCCCAGCCACACCAGCAGAATGCCAAATAACACTTCCAGCAAGGCCAGCAGGGACAATTCTGGCGCTTTGAGCACGCGGGCGCACAGCACCGACAGCACACAGGGAATGGCGAGCTGGAAAGCGCCCAGGTAGGCCAGCAGACCCAGATCATGCGCGGTAGCCTGAAACGGATAGGCCAATGGCAACGTGACCAGCGCACTGATCACGGCGCCGACAAAAACAGCGGGCACCAAGTCGACATCGTGCCCCTGCGCATGGGCGTTTTGGGTAACGGTCCAGTTGGTGGCGCCAGCAATGGGCACGCACAGGGCCACCAGGGTGCCTAAAAGCTGGCCCGTCGCGATTTGCGGGGCGTACATGTAGGCAATCCCGAATCCGGCCACGGCGATGGCCACCCAGGTGCGCAGCGCAATGCGGTGACCGATAAAGATGCGGGCAATCAAGGCCGTCATCAACGGACCCAGTGACATGGTGATCAGCACATTGGCCACGCTGGTCAACGTGAGTGCCACCATGTAAGCGGTGAACATCACGCTCCAGCAGACGCCCGAGATCCAGAACGCCCGGCCAGCGTGGCGGATGTCCGCAAAGACACTGCGTCCCCGCATCAGCGGCAAGACGAACAGCAGACATACAGCCGTAAACAGCGCCCGCCAGAAGGTGACTTCAAAGCTGCGCGCCCCATCCAGATGGCGTGTGACCACACCCGCAGTGGACCACATCAAGGCCACCACGACCATGAGTACCACCGCCCGGTTGTGTGTGAGTTTCATTGTTAAAACGGCGACTTCACCGAAACACAAGCGCCACACGGAGTGCGTGCCTTCCATCAGGGTTACCGCGGAACCGGCTTTGCCGGGCCGCTGGTAACGCCCCCTCAGGGGGAGGCGGCCAAAGGCCGCTTCGGGGGGAGCTTAAGATCTTCCAGCGCGCTTGCGCTCGCTTTCGGTCAGATGGCGTTTGCGCAGACGCACCGACTTGGGCGTGATTTCGACCAGTTCGTCGTCCTCGATGAATTCCACGCCGTATTCCAGCGTCAATTCGATTGGGGGCGTGATCTTGATCGTGTCTTCCTTGCCGGAAACGCGGAAGTTGGTCAGCTGCTTGGTACGCGTGGCGTTGACCACTAGGTCGTTGTCACGGCTGTGAATGCCCACAATCATGCCTTCGTACACGGGGTCGTTGGCGCGCACGAACATGCGGCCGCGGTCGTCCAGCTTGCCCAGGGCGTAGGTGAAGATTTCACCGGCGTCCATGGAAATCAGCACGCCGTTCTTGCGGCCGCCGATGTCGCCCTTGTGCGGCTCATAGCTGTCGAAAATATTCGAGATCAGACCGGAACCACGCGTCAGATTCAAAAATTCGTTGGTGAAACCAATCAAGCCCCGCGCCGGGATGCGGTATTCCAGGCGCACGCGGCCACGGCCGTCCGGCTCCATATTCACCAGATCGCCCTTGCGTTCACCCAACGCTTGCATCACGCCGCCCTGGTGTTGCTCTTCGATATCGGCGGTCACCAATTCGATGGGCTCGTATTTTTCGCCGTTGACTTCTTTCATCACCACGCGCGGCTTGCTGACTGCCATCTCGAAGCCTTCGCGGCGCATGTTTTCCAGCAAAATGGTCAGGTGCAACTCGCCGCGGCCCATGACTTCGAAGATGCCTTCTTCGTCGGTTTCCTTGACGCGCAGCGCCACGTTGTGTTGCAGTTCTTTTTGCAGTCGGTCCCAGATCTGGCGGCTGGTGACGTACTTGCCTTCGCGGCCGGCCAGCGGGCTGGTGTTGACGCAGAAGTTCATGGTCAGGGTTGGCTCATCAACCTTGAGCATGGGCAGCGGCATCGGATTGACCGGATCGGTAATCGTGACACCAATACCGATATCAGTCAGACCATTGATCAGCACAATTTCGCCCGGGCCGGCCTCCGTGGCCTGCACGCGCTCCAGGCCCTGGAAGGTCAAAACCTGGTTGACACGGCCTTTGACGGGCTTGCCGTCCGGACCTTCCATGACGACCACGTCCATCATGGGTTTGATCGTGCCCTGGCTGATGCGGCCCACGCCGATGCGGCCCACAAAGGTCGAAAAGTCGAGTGCGGAAATTTGCAGTTGCAGGGGTGCGGCAGGGTCACCCTGTTGGTGCGGCACGTGCTTCAGAATGGTGTTGAACAGGGCCGACATATCGGGACCCCATTGTTCATTGGGCTCGCCCTCTTCCAGTGAAGACCAGCCGTTGATGCCAGAGGCATACACCACGGGGAAGTCCAGCTGTTCGTCGGTGGCACCGAGCTTGTCGAACAAGTCAAAGGCAGCGTTGACCACGTAGTCGGGGCGCGCACCGGGCTTGTCCACCTTGTTGACGACCAGGATGGGCTTCAAGCCCAGGGCCAGGGCCTTCTTGGTCACGAAACGGGTCTGGGGCATGGGTCCCTCTTGGGCGTCAATCAGCAGCACCACGCCGTCCACCATGGACAGGGCGCGCTCCACTTCGCCACCAAAGTCCGCGTGTCCGGGGGTGTCGACGATGTTGATGTGCGTGCCTTCCCAGGTCACGGCGCAGTTCTTGGCCAGAATCGTGATGCCACGTTCTTTTTCAATGGCGTTGTTGTCCATCACCGTGTCCACGATTTTCTCGTGCTGGGCGAAGGTGCCGGACTGGCGCAGCAATTGATCGACCATGGTGGTCTTGCCATGGTCAACGTGGGCGATGATCGCGATATTGCGAATTTGGTTATTGCTCATGGTTCACTTTCTCTCTTGAATCGGTTGTTGTGCCAGACGCCTGGGGCGCACCAGCGGGTTCCTGGTTTCCTGCTTGCTGGGTTTGAGACTGTGTAATCTCAAGCGGGCTCAGCAAGCGCCCCGGTATCAACTCTCCGGCCGTGGTATGGGCCGTGCCCAGCAACGCATGGGGTTGCGTGCCATACACCGCCACCATGCCCTGATCGGGCCAATTTCCTCTGCGCCGCACGCCGCTTAAAAAGCGCCCTGCATTCTCGCTGTCCAGCGTGACAGTTGTGTGGTTCGGCAACAAAGCATCCACCGGCAACAGGCACGCCAGCCTTTGTTCTTCTGTCATGGCCTCCAGCGCTTCCAGCGTCACGCACTGCGCCACCGTGAAGTCACCGGTGGCCGTGCGCCGCAGCCGGGTAAGGTGGGCACCGCATCCCAGCGCCTCGCCAATATCCTCGCCCAGTGTCCGGATATAGGTCCCCTTGCTGCATTTTACTATCATATCGATAGCTAACTTACCAGTATCCACGCGGGCTAGCGCAACATCCAGCTTATGGATCGTGACGTTGCGGGCCTCCCGCTCCACCTCGATACCGGCCCGCGCATACTCGTACAAAGCCCGTCCGTCCTTCTTCAACGCACTGTGCATCGGCGGTGTCTGCCGAATCGGTCCGGTATAACCCGGAACCACCTGCTCAATGTCTGCGACCGTCACCGCAACCGGTCGCACCGCAATCACTTCGCCTTCCGCGTCACCGGTGCTGGTCTTGGTTCCCAACAGCGCCGTCGCAGCATATTCCTTGTCGGCATCGAGCTGCAACTGGCTGAACTTGGTGGCAGCACCAAAGCACAACGGCAGCACGCCCGTGGCCAGCGGGTCCAGCGTGCCGGTGTGGCCTGCCTTCTCCGCGCGCAAAAGCCATTTCACCTTTTGCAAAGCGTCATTACTCGACCAGCCCAATGGCTTGTCCAGCAACAGCACCCCATGCACAGGGCGCCTGGAGATCTTCTTGCCCCCACGCTCCGCCGCTGCGCGGGTCGCTGCCCCCCCCCGAGGGGGCCGCATTTCGCCTTGGGACGGCCCGGCGGCGAAATCCCCGCCTCCCTGGCTCACTGTATATGCATCGCTGCCCCCCAAGGGGGCCGCAGCACCTTGGGTTGGTCCAGCGGTGCTCATGGCTACTCGGTTGGCTCGTTCTTGGAACGCGAGGCCACGGCCTGCGCGATCAGGGCATTCATATCTGCCGCACGCTCCGTGGTGCGGTCAAAGTGAAAGTGCAACGTGGGTACGGTGTGGATGTGCAGGCGTTTGAACAAGCCGGCGCGCAAAAAACCCGCCGCCTGGTTCAAACCTTCTGCGCAGGCCACCGGGTCGCCCGTCAGCATGCTGAAAAACACCTTGGCGTGCGCGTAATCCGGTGTTACTTCCACCGCCTGTATCGTCACCATGCCGACGCGCGGGTCTTTCAACTCGCGCGCAATCAACTCGGTCAGATCCCGCTGGATCTGATCGGCCACGCGGAAACCGCGGTGGGGTGTGGAAGACTTCTTGCGCGCCATCGAGGTCTAGGGTTTACAGCGTACGGGCGATTTCGCGGATTTCATAGAACTCCAGCGCGTCACCCTCTTGGATGTCGTTGTAGTTCTTAATGGTCAAGCCGCACTCGAAGTTCTCCTTGACTTCCTTGGCATCGTCCTTGAAACGCTTGAGCGAATCCAGCTCGCCGGTGTAGATGACCATGTTGCCGCGCAGCAGGCGCAGCTTGGCGGTGCGGCGCACCACACCCGAGGTAACCATACAACCCGCAATCGAACCGATCTTGGACACCTTGAGCACCTGGCGGATCTCGGCGGTACCGATGACTTCTTCCTTCTTGTCCGGCGTCAGCATGCCCGACATGGCCAGCTTCAGGTCGTCCACGGCGTCGTAAATGATGTCGTAGTAGCGGATGTCCACGCCATTGTTCTCGGCCAGCTTGCGCGCACCGGCGTCGGCCCGGGTGTTGAACCCGATGATGACGGCCTTGGCAGCAATGGCCAGGTTGACGTCGGACTCGCTGATGGCGCCCACTGCGGTGTACACCATTTGCACCTTGACTTCATCGGTCGACAGCTTGAGCAGCGACTGCGCCAGGGCTTCCTGCGAACCTTGCACGTCGGCCTTGACAATGATGGGAACCATCTTGACCTCGCCGGCGGAAATATCCGTGAACATGTTTTCCAGCTTGGCGGCTTGTTGCTTGGCCAGCTTGGTGTTGCGGAACTTGCCAGCGCGGTAGGTGGCGATTTCACGGGCACGGCGCTCGTCGGCCAGGATCATGAATTCGTCGCCGGCCTGTGGCACTTCGGTCAGACCCTGGATCTCCACGGGAATCGACGGACCAGCAGTCTTGATCGTCTTGCCGTTTTCGTCCAGCATGGCACGCACGCGGCCATAGGTCTGGCCAGCCAGCACGACGTCGCCGGTCTTGAGCGTACCGGATTGCACCAGAATGGTGGCAACCGGGCCACGGCCCTTGTCCAGGCGGGCTTCGATCACCAGGCCCTTGGCCATGGCGTCGACCGGTGCCTTGAGCTCCAGCACTTCGGCCTGCAACAGCACTTGTTCCAGCAGTTCATCAATGCCTTGGCCCGTTTTGGCAGACACGGACACGAAGGGTGAACTGCCACCAAATTCTTCGGGAATAACCTCTTCCACCACCAGCTCGTTCTTCACGCGCTCGGGGTTGGCGTCGGGTTTGTCGATCTTGTTAATGGCCACAACGATGGGAACACCAGCGGCCTTGGCGTGCTTGATGGCTTCCTTGGTTTGCGGCATCACGCCGTCGTCGGCTGCCACGACCAGAATCACGATGTCGGTCGCATTGGCGCCGCGGGCACGCATGGCCGAGAAAGCCTCGTGACCGGGAGTATCCAGGAAGGACACCACGCCGCGCGGTGTTTCGACATGGTAGGCACCAATGTGTTGGGTAATGCCACCGGCTTCACCAGACGCCACTTTGGCGCGGCGAATGTAGTCCAGCAAAGATGTTTTACCGTGGTCAACGTGGCCCATGACAGTGACCACCGGCGCGCGTGGCAGAGCCTCGGCATGCTGTTGTTGCACTTCGTCATCGGTAAAGGCTTCGGCGTCGTCCAGCGCCGCCACAACGGCCTTGTGTCCCATTTCTTCCACCACGATCATGGCGGTGTCCTGGTCCAGAGGCTGGTTGATGGTGACCATCTGGCCCAGCTTCATCAAATGCTTGATGACTTCAGACGCCTTGACCGCCATCTTGTGCGCCAGCTCGGCCACGGTGATGGTTTCGGGCACATGCACTTCCATCACACGCGCCTCGACGGGCGCGGCGGCGGTCTGGTGATGGTCGCGATCACGGTCATTGCTGCCACGGCGGCCCCGTGGACCTGCACGCCAATTGGTTGCGCGCC
>ERZ724516.290-NODE-290-length-31762-cov-9.534582_pt1 | contig 31762 bp, 21 predicted proteins | sample MGYA00376049_ERZ724516 | MGnify/ENA primary metagenome ERZ724516 (study PRJEB28724, sample SAMN07190886) | activated sludge metagenome | isolation source: activated sludge of sewage treatment plant in Hong Hong | place: USA: Christiansburg, Virginia | collected... | reverse complement strand
GGGACAGGTCGCGACCTGTCCCTACAGTGCACATTTTAAAATTCATGTGAAAGTCTTCGTTCAATAGCAGCTAAAGTTGTAATCATAGATTAAAATCCCTTAGTGTCCTAGTTTATCATTACTAGATAAAGTTAATAAGCGTATGCCTTTCATTTTTCGGAAAAATTAGCACCATTTATCTTAAATCTTCATTAAATTCGGTGCAAAACTGATTATCCTATAACGAATGTTTCATGGTTGAAAATTATCCTCTGTGATAAAACTTTTTCTCTCTCCCGACTTTCTCACCTTCTCACCTCTTTACCTCTTTATTTTCTCAACTCTTTACCTTCTCACTTCATCACCTTCTAAACATCATTCCGTTTGTACTAATTATATATTGCCCTAAAGTGTTGGCGACTTCATCATTATAAAGTAAAAAAGCATATTTAAGGGTGGAAGAATAGAAATAGTAATCCATTTGATCCATTTTTTCTAAAGTTCTTACATCCCTCAATGCAGCAAAACCATTCGTGCCATTCTTACAAAATTTTATCATTGAACTGTACATATAATCCCCTGCTTTCAGATATCTATCTTTTGAAGTCATTCTATAAAGGACTGCAGCAGACTGAATGGCTTGCGGGCGTAAAAGGTAAGATGCTGAAATAACTTGTTTGGTCTTGTAATTCATTTGTTCGGGTGCAATACCATATTCAGCCCAATACTTTATGACAGATTCCATCATATTCTCAGCTTCTTTAATATCACCTGAATTAGCTAGTAAAATAGGAAAAGAGCATGATTGCGCACTAAATTCCGGATGCACTTGAGTCCCATATGCCATATTTCCAAGTTCATACCATGTGCCCATATTAGTAAATTCCTTTAGGTACTTAACTACGGCAGAAATACTTGTATTGAACATTTCCATTAATTCTGCATCATTAAACATAACAGCAGATTTGTAGAGATCGTCATACCAAATATCCATGCCCTCCATTATATGAGTTTCAGGATTAGTCCATAATCCGGTTCTTATATCGATAGCTGCACCCAACAAATTAAGTTTTGACTTTTTACTATAAAGAGTTTTAGCAGCACTTTTGGCGGCATTAAAATACTTTGGATCTTCAGTCAACTTGCTGAGTACTCCATATTCCAACATTAGGCCAGCTATTTCATCAGGATTGCATATTTCACCTGAGCCGATCCCTGTCTTAAGATTTATATTTCTATAAACCAGGCCATAAGGTGCTTTAAAGACAGGCAACATTTTATCACCCAATTCAGTAGCTAAGCGTAAGAATTTTTCATCCCCGTCCATTTCATATGCACTAAGCAAGCCACCAAGCACCACATGAACCATTTCTGCATGGTTGACATCTATATCCTTGTCAAATGAAAGTTGACTTAATATTAATTCCTTGCATTCAAGAGCTTCTGAATCCAACTTCATAAGTTTTAATGTCGTATAGGCACTTAATGGTGTGAAAAGTAAACTTTCACCATAATAATCTTTGAAAGACTGGGATAATGGTTTCAACTCATCTCTTCCCCAGGCAAATTTTTTGTAGGCGGTCCAGGAATCTTTCATCTGAAAAATTACATCAGCTGAAAGGGAATCTTTATTTATCTTTTTATCTTCCAGAACTATTGGTCTGGAGCCTCTCAAAGTAGTTTTGCACGAATAAAAATAAGTACAAATGAAGACTATACATATTAATTTGTATAATAAAGTAAACTTAGAATCAATATTGATGTTTCTCATGAAAAAATTTTTAAATTTCGAATTTGCGAAATATTTTACTTTATTTTGGTCAATTAAAAGCAATAATTTTGATGAAAAGTTGTCTAATTCTAATTCTATTGGGTTTAAATACCTTGGTTTACAGCCAGCAAATTGGTTCGGTTCCTTCCAATATTATTTATGTCCAGCTACAAAAATTGAATGTACTCGGGAATGCTATGTATCTCGCTGCGCATCCTGACGACGAAAATACAAGATTGATTTCATATCTCACCAATCAAAAACATTTTAATACAACTTATTTATCATTGACCAGAGGGGACGGCGGTCAAAACCTTATAGGAACGGAGCTTGGAGCCTTATTAGGTGTTTTAAGGACTCATGAATTATTGCAAGCTCGATCTGTAGATGGAGGCAAGCAATGGTTTACCAGGGCCAATGATTTTGGTTTTTCTAAGCATCCTGATGAAACTATGAGCTTCTGGAAAGAAGCTGAAATTTTAAAAGACATGGTAGGGGCCATCAGACGATTTAGACCTGACGTCATTATTAATCGATTTTCAACAAAGAACATTGGTGAAACACATGGCCATCATTCAGCATCAGCTATTCTTGCGGACAAAGCTATCTTGCTTGCCGCTGATCCAAATTATAAAATTGAAAATTTTCCATTCGGACCATGGCAGGTATCGAACATGTATTGTAATACCTCTAGTTTTTTTTATAAAACAAAAGAAGAATTTGATAAAGCTGATAAAACAAACCTATACAAGCTTGATTGTGGGGTATATTTTCCATTATTGGGCTATTCAAATGGTGAATTGGCTGCACGCTCAAGAAGTATGCATCGGTGTCAGGGATTTGGATCAGCTTATAGTCGAGGCTCCGTAATTGAATATCTTGAACTACTCAATGGAACTGCGGCTTCTGATAAAAATAATCCTTTTAGTGAGCTGAATACTAATTGGGATAGGGTAGAAGGAGGAAGCGAGGTGCAAGTCGCCTATGATCAAATCTTGAAGACTTTTGATTTTAACATGCCACAGAATTCTATACAGGCTTTGATCAGTCTTTATGACAAGGTAGGTTCATTGAAAGACAATTATTGGAAAAAAATTAAACAAGATGAAATCAATCAAATTATCCTTAACTGCGCCGGGTTTTATACTGAAGTTGTAACAGATCAACAAACAGTTTGTCCAGGTGATTCAATAAGGGTAGATGTAGAATATATAAATAGATCTCCTGAAGCTGTTAGCATTAATTCTCTGACCCTCATAGGCAATCAGCTTAAATTGAAGGAATCAACTTTAGCTTATAATAATGATATTAAAGAAACTTTCAAAATAGGCTTACCTCAAAATTTGCCATTTACTAGCCCATATTGGCTAAAAGGTAAGTTTTCCCCTATGATGTATGATGTTAAGGACAGAATGATCATTGGGCAACCAGAAAATGATCCAGTGATGATAGGAATGATGGAAGTTCAGATTAGCGGCCATAAAATTTCTTATCCAATAGAACTTTTTTATAAATCTGTTAATCCTGCATTTGGTCAGAAATATGATAAAATTCAGGTTGTCCCTGAACTTACAGTAAATCTGAAACGAAATTCAGTAGTTGCTAAATCTGATCATCTAACAAAAATAGAATGCATAGTTCGCTCTTCAAAGGGGTTTAAAGTGGGTGAAGTAATACTTGATCTTCCAAAGGGTTGGAAATCAATTCCAGCTTCTATTCCAGTAAGTTTTAAGTTCAAAGGTGAAAAAAAGGATGTTTCTTTTATGATAGAAGGTAGCCATTTCGATGGTATCGATTCGATCGGTGCCCATGTGATATCTGATGGCCAAACATTTAATAGAGGATTCGAAGAAATAAAATATGATCATTTGCCATACAGGGTCATCAATATGCCGAACAAAGTTGCAATGTCTGTAGTAAAGTCAGTCAAATCTTCAGGAAAAATCGGATACATTTCCGGAGCTGGAGATCTTGTTTTTGAGTCACTTAGAGATGCCGGGCATGACATAGAACTAATCGATCCTACAGGTTTTGACTTGTTAAATTTTAAAAAATATAAATCTATTATACTGGGCATCAGAGCATTTAATGTTCTTGATCAATCAGAGCAATTAAACAATACGCTGAATCTTTATACCGAGCAGGGTGGGCATGTCATAGTCCAATATAACACAAGTAATAATCTAAAGATCAAGCAATTTGGGCCCTATCCTTTGACGCTTGGCAGAACAAGGGTCACAGATGAACATGCAGTTATGACTATATTGCAACCGGATCACAACATCTTTAATAAACCTAATAAGATCACACAGGATGATTTTAAGTACTGGGTTCAAGAGCGAGGGGTTTACTTTGCTGATAAATATGATGAGCATTATATACCAATGTTAAGCATGAATGACAAGAATGAAAACCCATCTAGTGGCTCTTTGATCATAGCAAATTATGGCAAAGGGACCTACATTTATACCGGGCTGGTATTTTACAGAGAATTACCTGCAGGAATACCAGGTGCTTATAGATTAATTGAGAATATGTTATCACTTTGATATGGAGGAGAATAATCCGTTAGAAAGTCGAGAAAATTGGACAAGGGCCTACATTTTGGTTGGTCTTAGCCAAATCATTTTATTAGTTATTTTTTTAATGATCCAATATAAATTCAATCGTTAATGAGGGAAGTCGACTGGGTAGTATTGATCGCCACATTGCTTTTCATTACAATATATGGTATTGCTAAAAATATCAATAATCAGACGGCAGAGTCATACGTAGTGGGCAATAGGGATATGAAATGGTGGGCTATTTGTATCTCCATCATGACAACTCAAGCGAGTGCTGTTACCTTCATATCTACACCTGGTCAGGGATTTGAGGATGGAATGCGATTTGTTCAGTTTTATTTTGGACTTCCAATAGCAATGATCGTGCTTTCAGTATTTTTTGTGCCTTTGTATTATAAGATGAGGGTGAGTACTGCATATGAATTCCTTGAAACGAGGTTCGACCTTAAGACCAGAACTGTGACTTCTTTACTCTTTCTTACACAAAGAGCTATGGGTGCAGGTTTGACGATCTATGCGCCTGCCATAGTGCTTTCGGTGTTGCTTGGGTGGGATCTGAAATGGACTATAGTAGCACTCAGCATATTGACTATTTCTTACACTACATTTGGTGGTTACAAGGCGGTAGCACAGACCCAACAATTTCAAATGTTGGTGATTTTCTTAGGGTTATTTTTAACTTTTATTATTTTATTAAATAGTCTGCCTGATGGAATTGGTCTGTCTCAAAGTCTTGCAATAGCAGGTCAGACAGGGAAGATGAACCTTGTAGATTTTAAAGTTGACTTTTCAGATAGGTACAACTTTTGGTCAGGTGTAATTGGTGGTTTTTTTCTATTTATGTCATATTTTGGTACAGATCAATCACAGGTAGGCAGGTATCTTTCAGGTGCTTCGCTGAGAGAGAGTAGATTGGGATTGTTGTTTAATGGTATTCTTAAGATACCAATGCAATTTTTCATCTTGCTATTGGGAGTGCTTGTCTTTGTCTTTTACATTTATAATAAACCTCCTATCCATTTTAATCCGGTTAATATTTCAATTGTTGAGAAATCTGAAGAAGCGCCTCAATGGAATAAGCTCAAAGACGAATATAATTTTTTGTTTTATGAAAGACAAAGGGAATATAATAATGTGCTCGACCATCCGGAAGCCAAATCAGAAAAAATCCAAAGCATTGAAAAGAAACTTGGCCTCATGCGATCTAATTCGGATAGCTTGATTAAAAAAGTGGATCCAAATCTGGATACAAATGACAAAGATTATGTGTTCATATCCTATGTACTCTCATATCTTCCTGTAGGAATGGTGGGGTTATTAATAGCAGTGATCTTTTCAAGTTCGATGTCAAGTAAGGCTTCTGAACTAAATGCGCTTGCTTCCACCACAGTAGTTGACTTGTACAAAAGATCTATTAGACGAAATAAGGATGACAAACATTATCTGAGGGCAACAAAGTTCGCTACCGTATTGTGGGGATTGTTAGCTATGGCTTTTGCAATGTTTTGTTCATTGTTTGAAAATTTAATTCAGGCGGTTAATATCGTAGGTTCCTTGTTTTATGGTGCTGTTTTGGGTGTTTTTGCTGTGGCATTTTTCTTCAAGAAGATTGGTGGAACAGCAGTTTTTTGGGCTGCCATTCTTTCAGAGGTTGTAATTTTGACTCTTTATTTGCTTGGTGAAAAAGGGATAATCAATATTGCATTCTTGTGGTACAATTTAATCGGATGCGTATTGGTCATAATCCTGGGTATAATTCTACAAGGTCTTATTCCTAATAAAAAATTGTAATTGTCATATTTCCATTTGCTGTATATTTTTCTTAATTTTAATATGTACCTTTATAAAAGTTAAAATGGCATTTACTCCTTTCATTGAATATTTTTAAATCTAAATAATTTATTCTATGAAGCCGATATATACTTTTGTCTCTATTTTTTTATTGCTTAATATAGGTAAGTCTCAGATGAAGCATGCTGAGATAGTTGCTCTAGCTAATTATCCTGGTGCTTTGTTACAGGATTTAAATCTTAAAAATGGTGATAGATCATTTACGCTCCAACCCGATACTATTATCATTTCAAACTTTGAAAATGAATTACAAAATCGAAAGGTCACTTATGTGATTCAATATGAAGATGATAAAATCCATATTGTTGATTTTGAAGTTTTTCATATTAATCAAGGAATTATAAGAATTTATTATGATTACAAAAACACCGGATCACTTTATCAAACACGTTTTTATAGTTTAAAAAATGGAAATGAAGAATATTATGGAAAAGTCCACTATAACTATGATTCAGACAATAGACTTATATCTTATATTGATTATGACAAAGATAATTTAGTCGGACAAGGTGATTCACTTTTGATTGAGTTTGATGGGAATTTAATCAAAAATTATACCCATTTTATATATAATACAGAAAATTTCAAATGGGATGCAGACAAAAATATATCACAAATAGTTTATAACAATGGAGATATACAAGAATATCAATTAATACAATATTATAGCATAAATAATGATATTTTTCAAGATAAATTTAAATTAGAAAATACTAGATTTATTCCAGGAGCTCAAAATAGATTATTTACTAAAATTGATCCCTACTACATTTACGATTCGACGAATATCAATACTTCAATACTTTCTCCGACTAATGGATCAGATCTGCTAATTACAGGTCCTTCTGGTTTTGACAAGTGGTACTTCAATGAAAATTTGCAACAGTATACTTTGAGTGAGAAAACAAAATTATCCCCTTTAAACAATGATTATGTGGTAAGTTACTATAATATTGATGATACCTCCGTGATACTTGGTACTAGAACATATTACATTGATGCGCAATCAAAATTGACTAAATCTCTCTATATGAGTTCTTTTGGAAGTGAAGAGAATAATTTTCAATATAACATACACGATCGTATAGAGGAGTCAAATTATTTGTTTAATAATAATCTAGTAAGCCATAAAGTTTTTAGTTATCAAATAGATGATGATGGTCGCCTTATTGAATATACAAATAATGAATTGAACACCATAGCTGGAACATTTAGAGACGAATACTATTTTGGATACAAGGAAGGTTCATTGAAGCGGTCAATTAATGAGGATCAATTGCTGACTATCTTTCCTAATCCAGCGACTGATTGTATCCTTGTAAAAGATCCAAAAATATCAATCGAAAAAAATACTTCACTAAAGCTTATAAATATAAGCGGACAAATATTGAAGGATATTAAATTGAGTTTGGATCAAATTCTAATTGATATAAGTTTTTTAACTGCAGGGATATATATAGTTCAAATATACGATGGCAGTAATTTCCGAGTAACAAAGTTTATTAAAAATTGATTTAACTAAAGCAATAAATTAAAAGAGAGAAACAATAATTGTTCCTCTCTTTTAATCTATAATATCATTATCTGAGGTGAACGATCCTTACTCTGCCCACTTCATCATTTCTTCTTATCGTACAGTAATAAACTCCAGCGGGCAGAGCCGAAACATCAATCACATTCTCAACACCATTTAACATCTTTTGGGATTTTAACAGCTTGCCATTCATATCATTAATCTCCAAATTGGTGCTATTCGCATCTTTTTCAAATTTGATTTTTAATTGGTCATAGACAGGATTTGGATAAATTTGGATATTCATTGATTCCAGGGACTTGGTCTCAAGATTCACGATATTGATTATCTGACTTGATTCACTAGAGCATCCATATGAATTGGTCGCTGTTAATGTAACATTGTATGTGCCAACAGTCTCATATTTGTGCAGAACTATGGAGCCTGATGCTGTATTCCCATCGCCAAAATCCCAATGATAAATATCCTCCAAAGAGTTTCCAACTTCAAACCTCCAATTCAATCCATCCAAGTGGCTTGTTTCAAATTTTACCTCATTTGTTTCACTACTAGTAGCAATGGTATAATCCAGCCATTTAAATCTGTTTTTAATCCAGCCTTTTAGTCTATTGATTTCTCCGGGATAGTCTTCAGGAACAGGTTGTGGATTGGGCCAAACATATGTTCCCAGAGTTGACCAAATATGGAAATTGTGATTATATGCTCCATTCATTTCAGCTACTTCAGCATCTATCATGTTATTTAGGCTGTTTAGGGATAGAGTTGAGGTTCGTAACGATTCCCACCTACACTTCAAATGAGCCATGAATGTGGTATCCTGGATTATTTTCTCCCACCAGAAGGGAACGGTGCCATCAGGGCATTTATAATTTATCTCCCATGCCCAACCTGCTGTTGTATAAGCCTCGCAGAAATCTGCATTCATCCATCCTAGATCAAAATCCCAAACAGGCCCAAAATGTATTTTATTATCCTTGGTATCTTTATTTTTGTACAAAAATGTGCTTAATCTGTAAGCATCAACATTTTTTGACATTTCCTGGATCAACATAAAGTCTATAAAGGAATTTTCATCTGCATATCGCCTCCAACCTATCTCAGGATCTTGAAAATCAGGACCATAAAGTGCTGTTTCAAAGCTGTCAACAAAACTTGAAAGGTAGGCTTTCTGAGAATCAGTAATATCTCCGTCTTGTGGATATTCAAATAAAAAATTTGTCTTGAAATCATCATTATTTGGAGCTGAATATTGTGATGTCCATCCTGCATCTCCTTGACCTGTATTGCGGTCTATTTTAAAGATATATCCGCCAGTCACATCACTTCCTGAATTGTCATCAGTAGTTAGTTTTGAAATATCAACCCTATTCTTGTTCCTTTTTACTTTTTCCATCAAAGAATAAATACCTCTGTATTCTCCATTGATGAATAATTCACAGAGTCTTGTTCGACTTGCATAGTGACCCATTCTTCTGAATAGCTCATAAGTCATATTGTTTCTAATAAGTGTCTTGTCGCTATAATGCGCATTTAATATCCAATCACTTTCTTCCGGCATGCCCAATATTGAAACATCCAGGTCTTCACCCAGGGCGTCTTGAACTTCAAAACCATAGGATTTTTTTGGGAAAGTCTGTGAACTTGAGCCTCTGAATTCTATGCCAATATCTCCGACAAATGAATAAGTGGTATCGGCCAAATTGTTATCTAAATGTTCTTCATTGGATATTATATACATAACAGCGCTCACTTTGGGGTCATCGACTATCGTGGCCTCTCCAGTTTCAATCTTTACGATTGGAAGACGACTCGATGCAAAAGTATATGGTTTTGCCGGCTCATTTCCAAATTGGATAGACCAATCTAATAGATCTCCTTGATCTGCAGGATAGACATCATGGATGATCAGCTGCCATTTACCGTTTGGGTCTGAGCCATCATTTATGGTTCCAAGATCGCCGACAGGCCTCCATGTTCCTGTAAATGGCCCACTACCATTAAAAATACTTTGCGTACTAAACGAATTTAAACAAGTTAGTGTAAAATTGTCTTGATCACCACCGATGCTTTCGATAAGTGTAATGATCTTACCTGATGGTGATTTTAATCTTATCGTAAGATCTGAATCATATGTATGAGTGATGTTAAAACAAATTTCTTCAAGTCCAAAGTTAGTTGTATCCATAGTTTGCGGTAAGCCGGATACATCTGCTTCAAAAACTATTGTGGAAAGATCATCCGGGATCAGCCCAAAGGTGCCATTAAAAGTTTGAGCTTTGATGCTCAAAGACATCATCGTAAATAGAGAAGTGTAAAAGATATGCTTCATTTAGTAAATTTTAAGAGACCAAAGCTATGAAAAGGATTAATAAATTATCAATGAATATGCAATTATATTATACAAATAGTTGATTTTTAGCAAAATAATTTCCTAATAGTATTAATACATGTTCCCAGATGTTAAATTTTAAAATTAAAACAAGTACTTTGAAAAAATATCAATCATATTGATAAAAATTTTTAATTTTAGTTTACATCTTGTAATTTAGATGATACCACATGTACCATTATTAACCATAATGTTTCTGGATATACAATTAATCAAATTTGTAACACATAAGAAAATAATATGGCGTCAATGGGTCAATTGAGGTTAAGGTTTGCTCAAAATAATAAAACTGTTGGAGTTACTGTGGATTATATCAAAAGTATCAACCCTAGGATAAGTGCATCGTTATGCAAAATGATATAGCAAAGCAGGCAAAAGCTTAATGATTAATCCGTTAGAATATCCCTGGTCGCTTGATCCAAACTTTTGCTCTTTAATAATGATTTTATATATCCGGCAGTAGTTTTTAGAATGGTCTTTCTTTTAACAATAGTTTTATGGATAACTCGGATCACAACAGGCTGAGAATCATCCGCATATACTTTAGAGGAGGCTTTTCGCATCTTAATTTTAATAGATGCCATAATGAGCGTTTATCAGGTTAAACATAGGGTCAATATTGTATAACGTTTGATTATATTTTACACATAAAATATTGAAGGGTCAAACATCTCAAATGTAGCTATTCACTAAATAAATAATGCTATTTTATGCATTAAACACAAAATAGCATTAATCAAAGGGTAGTCCCGCCAAGAATCGAACTTGGATCTAAAGTTTAGGAAACTTCTATTCTATCCGTTGAACTACGGGACCGGTAAAATGCAAATTTAGATTATTTAAGTTTATATCTTAAAATAAGCTACACTGTTTCATAATAAATCGGTAATCGGTAATGTCAATACTCTATAGTTTAGCGTCTAGAATCTATCATCTAGTGTCTGAATCCTACTGATACAAGAACATCGCCGCATTCCTTTCCAATTCCCTAAAATGTGGATCCTTCAGATCTTTTATAAACCTGATCGATTCACCTGTCGACTTCATCTCTGGTCCTAATCGTTTATCAACCTTAGGGAATTTATTGAAAGAGAACACAGGTTCCTTGATCGCATATCCTGTCAAATGTGGTTCGATCTTAAAATCTTTCAACTTATGTGTACCAAGCATCACTTTTGTAGCGATGTTCAAAAAAGGCACTCCATATGCTTTAGCGATGAAAGGGGTCGTCCGACTAGCCCTAGGGTTAGCTTCGATAACATATACCTTATCATCTTTAATTGCAAATTGAATGTTGATTAGTCCTCTGATGTTAAGTGCTACTGCCAATTGATAAGCATACTCCTTCATAGATTCCAGTGCTTTATCTGAAAGACTATAGGTTGGCAATAACGCATTGCTGTCACCTGAATGAATACCTGCAGGTTCGATATGCTCCATTATGCCCATGATGTGAATGTCATCTCCGTCGAAGATGGCGTCTATTTCAGCCTCCTTGGCCCTTTCGAGGAATTGGTCTATCAATACTTTATTATCAGGCATATGTTTGAAGATGTTCAAAACAGATTGCTCCAGTTCTTTATCATTGATGACGATCTTCATTCTTTGCCCTCCTAGTACATAAGAAGGCCTCACAAGGACAGGGTAGGAGATACGAGCTGCAATATCCAATGCCTCATCTGTATCGTCAGCAGCGCCATATTCAGGATAAGGAATATTAAGAGATTTTAATAAATCTGAGAAATACTCTCTATCTTCCGCCATGTCCATACTCTTAAAGTCAGTACCTATTATTTTGATACCATGTTTATGCAGCTTTTCTGCAAGTTTTAGAGCTGTTTGACCGCCTAATTGGACAATGACTCCTAACGGTTTCTCTAATTCTATGATCTCGATGAGATGTTCCCAGAATATTGGTTCAAAGTATAACTTGTCCGCCATGTCGAAGTCAGTTGAAACCGTTTCAGGGTTACAATTGATCATGATAGCTTCATATCCTACTTCTTTTATTGCTAGCAAGCCATGGACGCAGCAATAATCAAATTCTATGCCCTGGCCTATTCTGTTAGGACCAGAGCCCAATACAATGACCTTTGGCTTATCGGATGGAATGCTTTCATTTTCTTCGTCAAAAGTGGAGTAGAAATAGCTGGTACGTGCATCAAATTCTGCTGCACACGTATCTACTTGTTTGTAAACCCTTCTTATGCCGAGTTTATATCTAGCTTTTGTTACTTCCTCTTCCTTCACCCTCAATAGCCAAGCTATCTGAGCGTCAGAATATCCGGCTTGCTTGATTGTCATAAAGAAATCATAAGGTATATCATCAGGGACATTGAATCTAATGATCTCTTCTTCGTATTTACAGAGTTCTTTTATCTGACGGATGTACCAAGGGTCAATTCCGGTTAACTTCTTTAACGTTTTTTCAGGTATTCCAAGTCTGATTGCATCCTTCAGTCTATATATCCTGTCATCGCTGACTTTTACTAAGCGCTCCATGATATCTTCTGTTCGGATCCATTCCTTAATGTCTGCCCCAAGTCCGCTTCTACTGTTTTCCTGAGATTGACACGCTTTCTGAAGGGCTTCCTGGAAACTTCTGCCAATGGCCATGACTTCACCGACAGATTTCATCTGAAGGCCAAGTGTATGGTCGGCTCCCGGGAATTTATCAAAATTCCAACGCGGCATTTTAACGATCACATAATCTAGCGTAGGTTCGAAAAGTGCAGAAGTACTTTTGGTGATCTGATTCGACAATTCATCAAGTGTATAGCCTATAGCTAGTTTAGCTGCTATTTTAGCTATCGGATATCCTGTTGCTTTACTTGCTAATGCGGAAGATCTTGAAACTCTTGGGTTGATCTCAACCGCAATTAATTCTTCTGTGTCAGGATTCTGGGCAAATTGTACATTGCAACCTCCACAAAAGTTTCCAAGTGAACGCATCATTCTGATTGCATCATTCCTCATCTGCTGATATCCTGTATCGCTTAAAGTCATGGCCGGTGCTACTGTAATACTATCCCCGGTATGGATACCCATTGGATCGATGTTTTCTACAGTACATATAATAATGACATTGTCATTGTTGTCTCTTAAAAGTTCCAGTTCATATTCTTTCCAGCCTAAAACGGCTTTTTCGACCAAAACTTCGTGAGTAGGAGAGGCGTTAAGCCCTTGACGAAGTGCTTCTCCAAAATCTTCCTCTAAATATACTAATCCTCCACCGGATCCTCCCAGCGTATAAGAAGGTCGAATTACGAGCGGGAAACCGATCTTTTGAGCTGCTTCCATTCCTTCCAGAAAAGAGTTTGCAATATGTGACGGTGCCACCTGCATTCCGATATCAATCATTAATTGTCTGAAAGATTCTCGGTTTTCTGTCAATTCTATTGCAGCCAGGTCTACACCAATCAGTTGTACGTTATATTTTTCCCAAACGCCTTGCTCAGCTGCTTCAATACAAAGATTGAGTGCAGTTTGTCCACCCATTGTTGGAAGAACGGCATCAATCTGCCTTTCTTCAAGAATTTGTATTATACTTTCTACATTTAAGGGAAGCAAATAAATATGATCTGCCGTCACGGGGTCAGTCATTATTGTTGCTGGGTTAGAATTGATAAGAGTCACCTCAATGCCTTCTTCTCTGAGGGATCTAGAAGCCTGAGTTCCTGAATAGTCAAACTCGCAAGCTTGACCAATTATTATCGGTCCGCTGCCAATGATAAGTACTGACTTGATGGCTGTATTCTTAGGCATAAATATTACTTGTTTTTGATTGGCGGCACAAAGGTATAAAATATATATATATTCATTTCAATTCTATCAAATATGAAGACGGATATTAATTAAAATAGCTAATATGTTAGTATATTTTATAATATTATATTTTTATTTACGCTAATTGCAATAAAATATTACCTTTGCACGGATTTTTTAAAATGAAGTAAAACAGATTATAATACATGGGAATAATCACAAGTATAAGAAAGCGTGGTGGTCTTATGATCGTCTTGATCGGGCTGGCAGTGGCAGGATTTATTGTTATGGATGTCGTCCAGAACAGGAATATGTCAGGTAATGTAACCAATGTTGGTAAAGTAGGTAGTCATACTCTTGATTTCAACGATATGAGGTCAATGGAAGAAATTCTTTATCAAGGATCTGATGCTGACGAATACTCTAAGAGAGAATATATCTGGAATTATTTTGTTGATAATTCAATACTGCAAACTGCAGCTCAAAAATTAGGTCTTGCAGTTGGTAAAGCTGAATTGATAGACATGCAGTTTGGTGCTAACATCAGTCCTCTTATGGCTCAGCGTTATGGTAACCCCCAGACAGGGCAGGTAGATATGGCTCAACTCCAAAACGTTAGAGATCAAATCAAAAAAGGTACACTTCCTGCAAATATGGCTTCTTTTTGGGCCATTCAGGAAAAGGAAATCATTAAAGATAGATTGGATCAAAAAATGACCTCTCTATTTACAAAAGCGATTTATACTCCAACATGGCAGGCTGAAGCTGTAATAAATGATCAGGGTGCTCCTATCAATGCACTTTATGTAAAGGTTCCTACTTCTTTTATTAATGATGCTGATGTTAAACTAACGGACGCTGATTATCAGAAGTATATTGACGCACACAAAGGAGCCTATACCAACAAGACTGAAACAAGAGTTATCAGTTTTGCAAGTATATTAGTTGTAGTAAGTAAACAAGATACCTTGGACTCTGAGCAGATTATTAAAGATAAAATGGAAGATTTCAAAACTGCTGCTAAAGATTCGGCATTTGTTTTAGCAAATGGTGGAACGATAAGTGACGTTTATGTTAAATCTGACCAACTTGATCAAGGCATAAAGTCTAAAGTATCTGGCATGAATACAGGTGATGTATATGGTCCTTATGTCGAATCGAATGTTGTTAAAGCTGTCAAGTTATTGGGTAAATCTTCAGTAGCTGACTCTGTGAAATCTAGACACATTCTTATCTCTGCAAAATCTCCGGCTGAGTTTGAAGTAGCTAATAAAAGAATAGATAGTGCGATGGCAGTCATCAATGCTGATAAGTCTAAGTTTGCTGCAGTAGCTAAGGCAATTAGTACCGATGGCGGAAGTGCAGTAAAAGGAGGAGATCTCGGATATGCACCTCAAGGTAAATTTGTTAAGCCATTTAATGATGCTATATTTTTTGATATTAAAGTTGGTGATATGAAAAAGGTCACTTCTGACTTTGGAGTTCACTTGATCCAGGTGATGGATAAAAAAACGTTGGGTGATGCTAATGGTTATAAAGTAGCATACATAAGCACAGAATTGGTTCCTAGTGAAGAATCTCAGAACAGGGTAGCAGCTCAAGTTCAAACTTTGGTGGCGGGCATTAAAACTATAGATCAGTTGGAAGCTAAGATTAAAGCTACACCTGGTTTGCAGATGCAAAATTCATTTGCTGTTGATGAGTCTGATTTCGCACTTCAAAATGTGCCTCCGGGACAAGGTAGCCGAGATATAATCAAATGGGCTTTTGATTCTAAAACTAAAGTTGGAGATGTCGCTCAAGAACCTTTTCCAATTCAACAGACTGGTAAATATTATGTCGAGCAAATAGTAGTGCCTGCTTTAAAAGTTATCAACAACAAAGGTGTGAGTGAAGTAGCTTCTATAAAAGCTGATATAACACCAATGGTAATGGCAGAGAAGAAAGTTGAAATGCTGGCGGAAAAAGCTAAAAATACTAAATCTCTTGAAGCACTTGCTCAGGAATTCAATGTAAAAGTAGATACGGCAAAAAGTGTAGTTTTCGGAGCGAATTATGCTCCGGTATTTGGGAAAGAACCTAAAGTGGTAGCCGCGATCTATGCATTACCAATTAATTCAATATCTCCTTTAATTAAGGGTTACAACGGTATCTTCCTTGTTAAACCTTATGAGAAGACAGCAGGAGCAACAAGGCCGCCAATTGAAAATGCTAAAAGGTTCTATTCTACAAGTATTAAGCAACAAATGAATGGAAAAATATTGGATGCATTAAAGAAAAAAACTGATATTACTGATAACAGGGGTAAACTGTTTTAACAGTTTCCCAGTTTAGTAAGAAAGGGTTTTTTGGGACAATGTTCTGAAAAACCCTTTCTTTTTTTATTTCAGTGCAATTTTATGAAGTAGATAAAAGTTATACCAAAGGTAAAGTTGAACTAATGAAGTTAGAATGATTTAAAACAACTGTTTTTTTATCGAAATGCTCAATAATATTTTTAAATTATACTTAGTTGAATATTGTTTTGAGCAAATTAATTTTGTCAATTAATAATATTTTCCAAAATTGCCAACTAAAGCATCCTCCAAAAAGGGTTTTAATTTTAATAAAAGAATATGCATTTTAAAGGAGTTACATCCATTTATGTCTCGTTTATAATCTTACCATTGATAGCTATTTTTACTTCTTGTACTGCAGAAACTAAAGAAGTAGAGATTCTCAATGAGAAGAATCAAGTCATTGAAAAATATTCGATCGATCCTGTGACAAAATACAAAGAAGGAGAATATATACGGTTTTATCCATCTGGTCAAAAAGCTGAAGAAACTTATTATTATAATGATACGATAAATGGTGAACGAAAATTTTATTTCGAAAGCGGTCAATTAGATAGAGTACAACATTATCTTTATGGAGTATTTCAAGGTGAATTTAAATCGTACTATAGCAATGGTAATTTAAGTGCCGAAGGTAATTATTTGAATAATGAGATGGATGGTATTTGGAAGAGATATTACGAAAGTGGTGAACTCATGGAAGAGGTCACTTTTGTTGATAATGAAGAGAATGGCCCTTTTAAGGAGTATTTTAAAAATGGTAAACTGAGTACGGAAGGTTCATATATAAATGGCCCTTTTGAGCATAATGAACTCAAAGAATACAATGAAAATGGTGAACTTATTCGCAAAATGAATTGTGAGAGGGGCGTATGCACCACAAGCTGGATAAAAAAATAGACAATCAAATAAATTGATTTTGAGAAGAATATACTTGCTTTTATACATTTTTATTTGCACAAATACCTTGCACTTAAATGCACAAATTGAAACAGATAAGGTATTCCCTTTTCTTAATCAAAGTAATAGTGCAAGAATGTCAGCACTTGGCGGTTTTACAATGGCTGAAATCAGTATGGATGTTAGCCAGACCTTTGCCAATCCTGCATTATTTAAGGCTGATGAGTCATTCCCGATAAGTTTCACTCACCAATTTCTGCTGGGTAAGACTGGCATTGGTAATTTAATAATTGGCAAACAACTAAGATGGAAGGACGTAAGTATTCATGGAGGTATCCAATATGCTGACTATGGGACAATAGATGGATATGATGATCAGGGAGTTTCCTTAGGTCCACAGAGTGCAGCGGAATATAATTTTTTGATAGGAGCATCTACTCAACTTTATGAAAATCTTAGATTAGGTTCTAATTTAAAATTTATTAATTCAAATTTGGCGGATTACAACAGCAGCGCTTTGGGCTTGGACCTTGCCCTAGCATACCACATCCCTGAAGGAACAGGGACTTTTGGTTTTGTAGTAAAAAACTTAGGAACTCAATTGAACAACTATGCATCTGTAAGAGAAGTTATGCCTGTCGAGATTCAAGCTTCGGGCAGTGTTCGTCTAAAACATCTTCCTTTAAGAATTGGTTTGCTGGCTCATCATCTTCAAAGGTGGAACTTATTATATGATAATCCATACGACGTTGAACAATCCTTTTCTTTTGATGACCAATTCGAAAAACCTGAGATCAAGCAATATGGATTTGTAGATAACTTTTTCAGGCATATGGTGCTTCAGGCTGAAATGTCGATGGGAAAGAAAGAAGGATTTAAAATACGTATGTCCTACAATCACTTTAAGAAAAGACAACTTTCTGTAAATGGCTTTAGGTCCTTATCTGGTTTTTCAGGTGGATTAGGTCTTCGAATTTCTAAATTTAACTTTGATTATGGAATCTCTGTTTATCACATAGCAGGTTCTGCACACACCTTGACATTAACCACTGATTTAAGCAGTTTCAGGAAGCAAAACCTCTGATCTGATCGGGATTAACTAAATGTTAGCAATCTCATTGAATAGGAATTTTCATCTTTGTCTGATTACTTCAATTTTACCATGGACACCAATATGATTAAACGAAAGATATTGATCAAATCATAATATGACAAGATCTAAAGTAAGATTAATAACAATTATTGGCACATTAGCTATTGCCGCTATAATTGTGGTGCAAGGATATTGGGTGCTCCAAATGTGGAATTATAAAGAAAAGGAATTTTCTCAGACAGTAAAGGTTTCACTTTATAGGGTAGCCAAACAACTCGTTGAATTAAATGGCTCAGTGCTCCCCAATACCGGTATTATCAATCAGATGTCTTCCAATTATTTTGTAGTAAATGTCAATGATAAAATTCAGGCAGATCACGTTGAGTATTTTCTTAGAAAAGAGTTTCAAAAAGTACTGATCAATGAAGATTTTGAATTTGGAATTTACGACTGCTCAAATGACCAGGTAGTATACGGCAATTATATCAAAGCAAACGCTGAGCCAATTCAGAATTTTAAAGAAAAGTCGATATTGCCAACCCATGAAGGATTTACTTATTATTTCGTTGTTTTTTTCCCAAATAGAAGCACATCCCTTATTGCTAATTTGATGTACGTCTTCCTTTTCAGTCTACTTTTGTTAATAGCATTGGGTGTTTTTGTATACTCAATTTTTGTCATTGTAAAACAAAATGAACTTTCTGAATTACAAAAGGACTTTATAAATAACATGACACATGAATTTAAAACTCCATTAGCAAGTATTCTTCTTGCATCCGGTGCTATTAGTTCAAATCCGAAAGTGAAGGACGATAGTGTCATACAGCGACTTACAGGAATTATTGATCAGCAGAATAAACGACTGATTTCGCATGTAGAGAAGATACTGGAATTAGCTAAACTTGAAAAAAATAAATTTCTACTATTTACAGAGAAGTTAGAATTAAATAACGTAATCAGAGAAATGCTTCCTGCATTGGAGTTAAGGATCGAAAATGTGCAGGGTGTTATGAATATTAACTTAAGCAATGAGGATATCTTCATTCTAGCTGATAAGATACACCTGACCAACGTTCTTGACAACCTCATTGACAATGCTATAAAATATAGTATAAATAATCCTGTTATTTATATATCTTCATCCATTCAAAAAGGTAAGGTAATCTTAAGCATTGAGGATAATGGAGTAGGGATGGACATCGTAACCCAGAAAAAAGTCTTTCAAAAGTTTTACCGGCACCACACAGGCAACGTGCATGATGTAAAAGGATTTGGTCTTGGGTTATTTTATGTTAAGAATATTTGCAATGCACTAAATTGGAAATTAAAAATCGAAAGCACACCAGCTCAAGGAACTAAAATTTTTATTACAATACCAAAAGTATGAATAAGACAAAAATATTTTATGTTGAAGATGATGAGACTTTAGCTTTTTTAACAACCGAAGCGCTGTCTAATGAAGGTTTCCAGGTCGATCATTTCACCAACGGGTTGGATGCATTAAATGCCTTTAGAAAAAGTCAATTTGATATTTGTCTACTGGACGTCATGTTGCCTAAAATGGATGGATTCGAACTTGCCAAAAAGATCAGAGAAAACAATAACTCAATCCCAATAATATTTCTTACCGCCAAGTCGATGCTAGATGATAAGATCGAAGGACTTACGATTGGTGGTGATGATTATATAATTAAGCCATTTGACATGCGAGAATTGCTTCTTAAGGTAGATATTTTCTTGAATCGACGTGGTAAGATAGCTTCTTTAGAAGATATTCAGATAGCAGAATTTGGAAATTATACCTTTGATTATATCAATCTGACACTCCATTATAATGATATTTCAAATACACTGACTCAGAAGGAAGGTGATTTGCTTAGATACTTTAGCGATCACCGTAATACCTTGATTAAAAGAAGTGAAATTCTGGAAGAATTGTGGGGAAGGAATGACTACTTTTTAGGACGCAGCCTGGATGTTTTTATTTCTAGACTGCGAAAATATTTATCCAACGATGGAAGGCTTAGAATTGAAAATGTCCACGGTGTCGGTTTTAGATTTCATGTGGATGCATAATATTGTTGCTTTTTGTTGATTTCTAGAAATTTTATTTCATTTATTTCCCGGAAATAATCAGGCCAAATATATTTTGGCCTTTTTTTTTTAATATTAATGTTTATAAAACCTACACCTGCATTCTTTATTCAGCGCTCATATCAGATCCATTATCGTCAGGCCTTTTCAAACCTATATTTGCTGTTTGATTCTGCTATTCTATTTAATTAAGGTTATAGAAGATTACAAATTAAAAGATGGTATTGTAACTTTTTATATGATCCGGTCGTATTAATAACAAAGAAAGGATATTTCAATAATTGGTATAATATAGTTTAGAAATTCGAATTCCATTCTTTAATTAGTTTGAGATCATAATGAGCAAAAGTGACAATACAGGAATTTAACAAAACGGTAGATCTTTATTCGGATAATCTTTTTAGATTTTTCGTAAAAAATATCTCAGATAGGGAAGCATCCCAGGATCTAGTTCAGGAATCTTTTACAAAGATGTGGGCTAAAGTCAGGGATGTAGAATTTGAAAAGTCTAAAAGCTATCTTTTTACTGTGGGATATCATACTATGATTGATCACATTAGGGCAAAGAAACGAAGGGATAACTATCTAGCGCTTCAGGATGCTGAAAAGTATGAAGAAAAGGATTATGACCTCAAAGATGCCTTGGATCACGCTCTTAACCAACTTCCTCAAATTCAAAAAAGTGTAGTTCTTCTGAGAGATTATGAAGGTTATTCTTATGAAGAGATAGGCCAATTAGCAAATTTATCAGAATCACAGGTTAAGGTTTATCTATTTAGAGCCCGAAAAACCTTGAAGGACAAATTATTACTAAACAAAAACAAATTCCCCGCCGTAAGATGAATAATTCAAAAATAAATATAGATAATTACGAAGCATTCCTGCTGGATAGAATAGAAGGAAATTTGAGTGTAGAACTATCAAATGAATTGACATTGTTTCTTGAAGCTAATGATCTTTGTGATGCCAATGAATCAGACCTTGTCTATCTGGATGAAAGTGATATGCTGGATAATATCTCAGGTATTTGCCTTATGTCTGATGACCTTAAGCGATTCGCACCATCTCTTAATGAAGAAAAAATTATTTTTGAGTCTATTGAAGGTAATCTTGAACATTCCTCAGATTTAAAGCTAAAGTCCTGGGTCACAAGTGATCCTATTTTAAAGCAACATTATGATGCTATGCTTGCGACTAGGACCATCACTGGCAATACACTTACTTATCCACATAAATCAAATTTAAAAAGACGAGAGCCTGTCGTAAAGTATTTATATATGCTTATAGCAGCTTGTTTGATTGGTCTATTATTTATGTTCAATCCATTTCTAAAAAGATCAGATGATGGCTTGCTAGTTAAAAATGACAAAATAAGAGAGATAAAAGTTGTCAATAATGAGTCAAAGAATCATGCAGAGGCCAACCAGGTTGAAGTGGCTCAAACCAATGAATCAACTATATTACCACCTAAAGAAGCTTCAGAGGTTACCTCACAAAGAGATCTGTTTGAATATAATAGAAAATATGTGGATGTAAATAATCAGCATATTTCTCAGCTTTCAAAAATCGATGTCGTTAAATTTCAAAATTTCGAGAAAATTAACACTACAAAAGACCCCATTTTAATTCAAAATGAAGAAGTTATTGTCAGAAATGAAGTTGCCAGTCTTCCCCGAATTGCAAGGTTAGGTTCAGAGAGAGTGATGAGCATCGAACCTAAATTGACTTTTTTCAATATGTATCAAACTAAACGTCTACCCGAAGAAGATGTATTATTAGCAGGGGCAGTGAATAGCATCAAACAAAAGATCGATTTCCTTGATAGAAAGTCGGCGGCTATTTATGGATTTGCTGATTATCAGAAAAATATTATCAAATCTGAAGGATTGTTTGAAGTCTCCAAAGACAGGACGCCAGAAGGTAAAATAGAGGGGTATTCTCTTCGCATCGCCGGGTTTGAACTTAGCACTGCAAGATAATTATTAGAAACAAAATTTATTATTAACCATAGAAATTCATTAAAATGAAACAGTTATTTATTTCAACAATGTTAATGCTGGTTATGCAACTGGCTTACGGACAGGATAACACCGATAAATTATCCCGAATTACAAAGATTGTAACAAACGATCAGTCTACCGTTACTATTGATAGTGACAATGGAGAAGCTTCTATCTCATATTCACAAGAAACTGGGAAACCGTACCGAGTAAAAGAAGGAGTATTATTTATAGATGGAGCCAATGAGGTAAGAATTACAACTTCAAATCTAAGCCAACTCGAAACCAATGACGCCTCTACAGCAGTCGTTAATGGCGGATTGTCAAATGGCTTTGAAGTCATCGGTAATGACGCATCAAGCGTGGCTATCTATGCAAGTTTGAATAAGGTAGTTGTACAGTCTAATGACGCTTCTTCTATATCACTTAGTGGTACTTGCTCCTCTTTGAATGTGGTGGCCAACGACGCATCTACTGTGCAGGCGGGAGATATGAAAGCAGAATTTGTTGTAGCTAAATCTTATGACGCTGCAACAATCATAGTAACAGGAATTACCAATATCGATACTCAGATCAATGATGAATCCAATATTGAAATACTCAGAGACGCTATAAGTGATATGGCTGACTCAGTCAATATCGTAGAAAGAGAGGTCGAAGTGGAAGGTGGATCAGAGGCAGACATATACAATGGAGATGACGATCTGAATTTTGGAAAAGATATGGATAAATGGAGTAAAAAGAAGTTAAAGTGGAGGCCAAATCAAAGAGTGTGGGCAGGTATTGAATTGTCTATGGTAGGATTTTCTGATAAAGTTTTCGAATTCGGAACATCAGATGCTGATAACCTTTGGAAAATAGATCAGCCATCCGTTAGTCTTCACATCAATTTATTTGAGCATAAGTATAAATTGGGAACAGATTATTTAAAATTTGTATCGGGTTTGGGCTTCCAATGGGATTTCCTTAGGCTTAAAGAAGATGTAACAATTATTAATTCAAAGGATAAGGTAGATATAGTGGCATACCCGAATGGTCAGGAATTAAAGAAAAATACTTTGATTCTGGGTCAAATACAAATACCACTTTTGTTGAATATTAATACAAATCCCGGAAGCAAAAGAAACTTTCATATAGATGGTGGTGTTGTAGTTGGATATAGATTTAAGCAGCAACTGAATCAGGAATTTAATTCTAGTTCTAGCTATAAAACGCAAGTAGAGACTAAAATTAAATCGCAGTTTCATCAAAATCCTTTCGATATCTCAGGAACAGTGAGATTGGGTATCGGAAATTGGAGTGTATTTGGGATGTATGATATGGCATCTTTATACAAAAAAGATGAAGGACCTGGCTTTAAAGTTTGGAACGTCGGAGTGACTGTGATACCATTCTAATTGTAATTTTTGGATTATCTAATTAACCATAAGGGCTACCTGGAAAAATTCGGAATTTATTATTAAAATTATTTTAAAAATAAATCTTTCAGAGTAGTTGAGAGGAAATTGTATTTACAGTTTCCTCTTTTTTATTTACATTACTCCAAATTTTACAGTATGGAGATAATAAACGATAAAGGTGAAATCCGAAAAGTATTCAAATCATTGATGGATAGGCACAGGAAATATTTTTGGGTCGCAAGATTTGCCAGAAGTACATTTCCTTTTATATTTGACCTTGCTGATCACGAAAGTAAAATCTTTAAAATTGCAGTTGGCTTAAATGGTCTTGAAACAAGTCCCACTTTTATTAATGAGTTTTTTGATTGTAAGGCTGTACGGTATTTTAAGAAAGACTCAGTCCCTAATGATATCGACCTTTTTTTATTTTATACCTCAGAAACTAACTGGGACTTACTATTTGGAACAATAACTATCAATAAGGATTCCTTTGATAATATACCTCAGTTTACCTACCACACTTCAGCTGTAGACGATATAAATGGAACACAATTAGTTAAGACTTTTGAAGCCATCGATCAAATATGGTCAAGGACATTTGAAATCAGCGAAGAAGAATATGAGGAATATTGGGAGAAATGGAGTAAAGATCTAACCTCACAGGAATAATTTTTTAGGGGGGCTAAATCTCTTATAACCCTAGAGTAATAACAACTTTGCTTCGATAATATATAATGGATTAATATAAATGTATAATAATCGTTATTTTTATGGCTGAAAGTAGTCACTTTTTTATAATTACTATCACTTATAAATGACAGACGAGATTTTTATATCAAATATGAAAGCTGGAGGTGCTCTCAGAGATCAAAGCATAGAGTTTCTTTATCGAAACACGGAGCTTCGCCAGAAAATATTTGGGTACCTAAAACGACTAGGTTCCACCAACGAGGATATTCAGGATATCTATCATGATGGTTTTGTAGTTTTAGATAAAAATATCAGAAATGAAAAATTTAGAGGAGAAAGTTCAATTGAAGGATATTTTTTTTCAATATGTAAATTTCTCTGCCTAAATCAGTTGAGAAAAAATCAGCGAGTCAGCTTAGTAAACGATGTGGAATTAACAGCTCAGCTTGATAAAGATTCAATCGCTCTCGTCACCGAAGACTACCTTATTGCAGAAGAAAATAGACATTTTATTGAATCGACATTATCGTTGATCGGTGATTCTTGTAAGAAAGTGCTCACTTTGTGGAAACTTTCATATTCTATGACAGAAATTGCTGAAAAACTGGGATTAAGCAGTCCTGAAATGGCTAAGAAAAAAAGATATCAATGCCACCAGAAGCTGATTTTACTGATCAATAATAATCCAGAACTAAAAAAAGCATTATTAGACACATGAAAAACTTTAAGGAATTAGAAGACTACTACAGCGGAAATGGCTCAGAACAAGAAAGGGCCGATTTTGAATTAAAACTAAATTCAAATCCATCCTTTCGAGCTGAATATGAAACATATATTGCTTCTCAAAATCTAATTGAATATATTATCGGTCAGGATTTATTGGAAAAGCTGCCGAATTTGAAGACTCATGAAATTTCTGCTCATAATAGGACGCTATCTCAAGGTGTAAGCAACGAAATTAATTCAGAACTTACTTCTAATGACTTCAAGATAGTATCAATAAATAAGAATGATATCTCATCAGATAAAAGTGATAATAAAAAGCGATTTTCGATTTTTGGTAAATTGAGCGTTGCAGCCACATTTTTAATACTAGTTTCTGTATTCGCTTCAGTAATATATTTCACAAGAGGTGATGATTTTACATCTATAACAGAGCAAAATGTTTCATTTCTCGATCTAAGTCAGATGAGAGGCGATAGAAATAGCCACAAATACCAACAACTTATCGAACTCCAAGATGCGGGTAATTACGCTAAAGCAAATTTACTGATTGATGAACTTATGTCTGAAGATCCTGATACCTATAACTATCTCATATACTTTAAAGGGCAGAATAATTTCAGATTGAAAAATTTTGTATTTGCTGAAAAAGATTTCAATACAGTTGTAGAACTTAAACTCCCTAAATATATGGAACAAGCGCAATTGATGTTAGTATTTACCTCCATCGAAACAAAGAATGTAGAAGGTGCTAGGATTAAAATACAGGAACTCATAAAGCAACCGTATTATTCTTATAAAAATGTACTATTGCAGGTAGAAAGGGAATTAGAGGAAAAATAAATGCATATCCAGGTTTGAAACTAGATATGCATATTTTTTATTTTAAAGAGAATAGATTAACCTCTTCTCTTCAATTCATCTCTGATCTCCATTAATAAGGTATCAGTAGAAGATGGTCCTGCCTCTGGTGCAGCTTCTTGCTTCTCTTTCATTCTATTTATAGCTTTGATGATAATAAATACTACCATCGCTACGACAAGGAATGAAATAGTTTGCGTGATAAAATCCCCATATTTAATTGCAACTTCATCCACGGCCGCAACACCATCAGCACTAGCAGCCACAGCCTCTTTCAAAACTATTTTTTGCTGAGTAAAATCGACTCCTCCGGTCAACATACCTACAGCAGGCATAACCATCCCATCAATAAAAGCGGAAACTACCTTTCCAAATGCTCCGGCCATCACGACACCAATTGCCATGTCAACGAGATTTCCTCTCATTGCAAAATCCTTAAATTCTTTTAAAACACTCATACATTTTCTATTTTAGATTAATAATTATTTAAATATACTTAATCTATATATAAAAACTATAATTATTTATAAAATATAATGAGGTTCGTCGAATAAATTTAGGATTATATCTTTTTATTTAATATAATAAGATTGGATCAACAACAGTTTTATATAAAATCACTAAACTTGTGCTTTCATTTGCTTTGGAAATATTTCAACAATTATAAAATTACTTCTTTTGAAAATCAGAGTTTTACTTTTATTTCTAATCACCTTCTCGATATCACTCAATGCCCAAAAGCACAAACTGTCTGGTACGGTCATTGATGATCTCAATTTTTATCCTTTGACTAATGCGACAGTTACCATTGCTAGAACTTCCGATTCTCTTTTAATAGGATTTGATCGGGTCTCGATTAATGGTAGGTTTATTCTGGATGGACTTGACACCGGCAGGTATGACCTGTACGTATCATATCCTGATTATCTTGGTTATATAGGAGATGTAATTATCAATACTGATAAAAACGATATTTTATTAGATACTATTTTTATGATTAAGAATAGCAGAATGCTGGATGAGGTTACAATCTTGGATGGAAGCAAAATCAAGTTTAAAGGTGATACTATTCAGTTTATAGCAGACAGTTTCAAGGTAGGTTCAAACGCTAATGTGGAAGATCTTTTGAAAAAGCTATCAGGTCTTCAGGTCAATTCAAAAGGTGAGATTACAGCTTTTGGTGAAAAAGTCGAGAAGGTTTTTGTTGATGGAGAAGAATTTTTTGGAGATGATCCGACAATTGCTACACGCAACATTCAGGCAAAGGCAATTGATAAAGTGCAGGTATTTGATAAAACTTCCCAAATGGAAGAACTCACTGGAATTGCAGATGGTGAAAAATTCAAAGCTATCAATCTAACATTGAAAGAGGAATATAAAAAGGGATATTTTGGTAAGGTTTCGGCTGGGGTAGGGAAAGACCCTACGTATTATGATGAATCATTGCTACTGCAAGCTTATTCAGGTAAATCTAAATTATCACTTTACGGTATTCTTAGTAATACAGGAACTACCGGCCTTAATTTCGATGATATGAATAAGTACATGGGAAATCAAGGTAATATGAGTATGAGTGATGATGGAGGAATGAATTTTTTCTTTAGTGATGAAGATGATTTTGATTGGGATGGCAGATATAATGGACAAGGACTTCCGTCCTCTTTATCTCTAGGTACTTCTTTTTCTACAAAACTTGCTAAAGATAAAGTTCGAATAAATGTCAACTATGGATATTCTAATTTGAAGCTCAAAAAAGAATCTTCTGTCAGCAGAACGAATTTTTTACCTGAAAATAGATTTAACAGTGATGAAAATGAAGTATCATCTAATGATGTTGTAAACAATTCAGCCAAAGTTAAGCTTGAGTTCGATATTGATTCTCTTACTACGCTAACGATAAATTCATCCGGTAGCTTAAAAGATATTAATAATTTTAAGGACATTCGTTCTGAGAATATTGGACTTGATAGTACGAGATTAAGCCAAATAGAACGAAACCTAGACAGTGAAGGTGAAAAGAATAGTATCAATTCAACTTTTTCGCTTATTAGGAAATTTAAAAAGAAAAAACGTTTATTAACACTCAATGGTGGTTATAATTTTTCTGAGGAGGCAGGGCTTGTATTACTCAAAAGCTTCAACCAATTTTATTTAGAGGGAAAGGAACAAAAGCAAGATCAGAGACTAAACCGAAATATTACCAACTCTAGTTTAAATTCAAGGTTGTCTTACACTGAGCCGCTTGGTGATAAATGGACAACTCAGGTCAACTATTATTATAATATAAATAAAAATTTGTCTAATAAACTTACCCATGAGTTTGATGAGTTATCGCAAGACTATACACGCTCTATTGATTCATTAAGTAATATTTTTAACTATCGTGTACAAACTAATGGGGGAGGATTGGTATTTGCCTTAAAGAATGAAAAATACAATTTTCGATTTGGCACGAATGCAGAATCTTCCATATATCTGAGGGAGAATAAAGTAGATTCCATGATCGTCAATGATCAAGCTTTCATATGGTTACCCAGCGCATCCTTCAATTACAAATTCAGCAGGACTTCTAATTTTAGATTTTCATATAACGGTAACACTAAACAACCTTCGATATCGCAAATTCAACCTATTAGAGACAATTCTGATCCTTTGAATCAGGTGAAAGGCAACCCTGATCTTGCTCAGTCTTACAGTCAGAATTTTAATGTGAGTTACAACATATGGAAGGCTATTTCATCTATGAGTATTTGGACCTACGCAAATTTTGGAAATACCTTTAATCAAATCGTTAGCAATAATGTGATCGATATTTCTGGAAGAAATATTTCTTCATTTGTCAATGCCGATGGCGGATATTATGGATATACTGGATTGAATTTTGATAAAGAGATCACTAAATTAGTTTCAATAGGTGTGGGTTTGGATGGCAATTTGAATAGATCTATTTCATTTGTTAACAATCAAAAGAGTGCAGTACTTAGTGCAAGCATAAGCCCTGATGTGCGCATTGAACTGGAAAAGGAGGATGTTTTTGATTTTAACATTCGATATTCACCTTCATTTTCCAACTCAAGTGGCGGTCTAGTTCAAGAGTCGGGAAATTACATAACTCATCATTTTGCAAGTTCATTTCGCTATGAGATTACAAAATCTATCAAATTTTCAACAGAGATTAATTACGATATTCAGCCAGCTAGAAGTAGCTTTTCAGAAAAATTTACACAAGCACTTTGGAATGCAGATATTGAATATAAAATTGGAAAGGGTGAAAACTTCATTTTAAAATGTGCTGTAAATGATATTCTGGATCAGAATAGAGGCTACAGAAGAAATGTATCATCTAATTTTACAGAAGAAAGTACATATAATACGATCAGAAGGTATGTATTCTTAAGTTTGATTTATAATATAAAAAGTAAAGTTTAATGGTCAATGCACATAAATTATATTTTACAAGAATTACAATGCTTGCGTTATTTGTATCGATTTCCTCATTTGTTTGGTCACAGAGTAAGCAGATCATCAGTTGTGGTACTATTAAATATGAACGAAAAATTAGTTTAAAAAAGAAATTGATCGAATCAAAAGACGAGGATGACGATAACTTTTGGATGGAAGAAATGATCAAGAAAGCGCCAGTAAATGTCGTCGACCAGTTTATACTTCAATTTAATATGACAGAGAGTAATTATTCTTTTGACAAGAAAAAAGATGATGGTCAGTTTAGAATGTGGGGAAGCGATGATGTAGGTATGAAAAACATTGTCTACAAAAATTTTATAAATAGAGAGCAAAGGTCTTTAAAGCAATTTTATGACAGCGATTTCCTTCTGATGGATTCTATTAAAAATTTTAATTGGAAATTAACGAGTGAGTTTAGAGATATTGCTGGTTATGAGTGTCGCAAAGCTACGACTATAATCAATGATTCTTTATATGTAATTGCATTTTACACAGATGATATAATTTGCAGCACTGGGCCAGAGGGCTTTAGTGGGCTACCCGGGACCATCATGGGTATTGTTATGCCCAGGCTTTATTGCACATGGTTTGCAACATCGGTAGAAGGTTTCTGTGATGAAAATCGTGAAATAGTAAAGCCGGTTAAAGGTAAAAAATCAACTCAAAGTGATTTGGAAGCTATTCTTAAAGATAAGTTCTCAAAACATAAAAAATGGTATCAAAGCATGGTTTGGAACCTTGTAATTTAGAGTTTATAATCAAAATTTAGGTGCACTTTGCTATTAAATACGTTGATTTATTGGTGATTATTTTAAATCAATATTTCAATTAACATACTGAAAACGTAATTCCTATTCCAATTATCTCGTTAAATTCATTGTCCTTATTGACATTTCCGTTAAAATAATTTATTAATTGTTTAACAATTAATAATAATGAATTACTTTTGCATTAAATTATAAATCACTTAGTTATCACATAATTTATCCATTTATCTAAAATGGATGAATTTAATCACATTTTAGTCTTCAATTAAATTTTATTAAAACTGTTTTCTGAATGAAAAAAATAGGAATTTTGTTTGGCCAGGAAAGTTCTTTTCCACAGGCATTTGTAGATCGTGTAAACGAGAAAAATATTAAAGGTATTAGTGCTGAATTTGTCACAGTTGATGAGGTCTTCCAAGGACGCGCCACGGATTATGCTGTGATTATTGACCGTATATCTCAGGATGTACCATTTTACAGAGCATATTTGAAAAATGCTGCCATCTCTGGTACAGCTGTTATGAACAATCCGTTCTGGTGGAGTGCAGATGAGAAATTCTTCAATAATGCATTAGCCACTAAGCTTGGCGTACCTGTTCCTAAGACGTATTTATTGCCGTCTAAAGAAATGCCTACTGACACTTCTTCCAATTCATTCAAGAATTTGAAATTTCCAATGAACTGGTCAAACATATTTGATGAAATTGGCTTTCCCGCATACATGAAGCCTCATTCCGGTGGTGGTTGGAAAAGTGTGTATAAAGTAACAGATGTTGAGAACCTATTTCAATCTTATTCTGAGACAGGCCAATTAGTAATGCTTCTTCAGGAAGAAATTCAATTTGAATCTTATTTCAGATGTTATTGCCTTGGACAAAAATATGTCCGAATCATGCAATATGAGCCACGCAACCCACACCACTTGAGATATGTTACAAATGGTGGTCCGGTAGAAAAGAAATTATTGAAAACAATTGAAGATTATGTCTTCAAATTGAATAACGCTCTAGGTTATGACATGAATACAGTAGAATTTGCTGTAAGAGATGGAATACCTTATGCGATAGATTTTTGTAATCCTGCACCGGATGCTGACTTATTTTCAGTTGGTCAGGAAAATTTTGATTGGGTGGTTGAGAATGCCGCAAATATGGCTATTGAAAGAGCTCAATCTCATAAAGATGGCAAAGACAACCTTACTTGGGGTAACTTCATTAAAACAAGTGTTGCCGGTGAACAGATAGGAGGAGGCAAAACATCTGCTCCTGCAGTTGAGAAATCAGTGGGAAAACGCGGACCAAAACCTAAAGCAACTGCAGCTAAATCAAGCTCAGAAGTTAAAGTAGCAGGAAAGCGTGGTCCAAAACCAAAAGCAGCATCAGCAGTTGCTCCAAAAGTAGCAGGAAAGCGTGGTCCAAAACCTAAAGCAACTGCAGCAAATGCAAGCACGGAAGTTAAAGTTGCTGGTAAGCGTGGACCAAAACCTAAGGCGACAGTAGCAGCAGCTCCTAAAGTAGCAGGTCAACGTGGACCAAAACCAAAAGCTAGTGCTGCAAATGCAAGCACGGAAGTTAAAGTTG
>ERZ724516.289-NODE-289-length-31774-cov-5.689303_pt1 | contig 31774 bp, 43 predicted proteins | sample MGYA00376049_ERZ724516 | MGnify/ENA primary metagenome ERZ724516 (study PRJEB28724, sample SAMN07190886) | activated sludge metagenome | isolation source: activated sludge of sewage treatment plant in Hong Hong | place: USA: Christiansburg, Virginia | collected... | reverse complement strand
CAAGAAAACGAAAGCGAATCCGACCGGGCTACGCCAAGTCGCCTTCGACGCCCAGGTCGGCACGTGCTTAATCGCTTACCTGGACAATCTTGGTGACTCCTCTGGTCCGTTGTTGCGTAACGCTCGCTTTCGAGATCGCCCGTTGGGGCACAAGGGCGTCTACAACACGGTAAAGGAGATGGTTGCGTTGGCGGGATTGGAAGGTACCATCGATGCCTGTCACCAGCTTCGGCGGAACTATAGCCACTACTGGATGAAGAGCGCCGAGGGTGTACAGTCGGCTGACTTTCTGCGCCGTAATCTTGGGCATAAGAATTTCAGCCAGACAACGGAATATACAATGCTCGATGCGACCGACATCATGGAGCACGCACATTCGCCGCTATCAATGCTGGCGGACAGAAAGGTGCGCAAAAAATAGATATTACATTTCGTAATGTCTGAGTCCTCGTGATTTTTGACGTTCACGGATTCTGCTAGACAATTACGGTCATGTCCGCTTAGGACGTGTCCGTTCGAGTCGGACTGGGGGCACCACGCCTTTATGGCTATTCGGTTGTAAAGGTGCAGATGAATACAGCTTCGATACAGATTCGAGGCTAAAGAATGGCTCACTGTTGACGCAGTGGGCTTTTCTTTTTTCTAGCCCCGACCCTCCTGGACTTTTACGCCGCTTGTAGAACTGGCGTCGGGGCGAAATCTTTTCCCGCAGGGGAGATCTCTAGCGTTGGCTTACCCTCGGCGACGTATCGCACCGCCAATACGACGAGTTGGCGAACGTCTATCTCATACATGTCTGCGGTTGACTCGATCATTTGCTTGTCTTCAGGCTTTACTCTGACCTGCAACAGTACGTTGGATCCAGATGAAGAAATACTTTGTGGCATGATTGGCTCCTTGATTCACTTTTCGGACTATGAAATCAGGATAGCACAGTTAACTACTAGTGTCAATACTGAAAGTATGATTGTTTGATGCTTGCAAGATTCTTTGAGGCATTCCATGTGGATGATTTGCGATGCGTAGCTCTCTGCGTACTATTCTAGCGCGATTTGTTATATTTTGCATACGTCAAATGTCAGTATCTTAACGTATTTCAGTATGCTAGCCTTGTGGTAGCATGTCAAGTTAAGTTTCTAAAACTTCCGTTTACTCTCCATCGTTCTTGATCGCAAGAGGAGCCCGTACTCCCATGAGCCAATATCGCCTCACAAAGCCAAAGAAAAGCAGGTCGAAATTCAGTTTTCTACTAACAGCCGTTCTTGTTATTGTCGTTCTTGCTGTCGTTGCTTTTATTTTTCTCGCCAAAAATAAAACTCCGCTCGCCATTTCGTTGCCTGTTGTTCCTGTCGAGCCGACGTCTTCGCTAGATTTCATGCGCAAAAAATTTGGGGGTTGCACGACCGCGGCGCGTGATCAGTTTGTGAAAGATGCCAGCCGTATCAATGGCGTATTCGAGGATAACTTCACCCTTGCCTCCGGCACATCAAGAATCGCGCTATCGCCCATCGTGGCGAACATGCAGAGCGCGGCGCGGGAAATGAAGGCGTTGACCGTGGATGATTGCGGAAAACTCGTCCAGGAGAAGCTGGCAGCCGCCTACGACGAAGCCGTTGCCATGTTTCTGGCGTTCATGAAGGAGAGTTCGGCAGGCACTGGGCTGATAGAAGTCGGCACCCAGTTGCAGGCAGCGTATCGTTTTCTGCTTGCCTATCAGATAGACGTGGCGGCACCATTCATGCTGGAAGATTTCTTTGCCTGGTCGAAGAACGACAATAATAAGCTACCTCAGCCGCCAGAACTGCAATATATTAGCGAGATCAAAAGCGGGAAAACTCGGTGCGATGATTACGAGGTGATTGAGAGTCTAGCATTTAGCTATCATGAGGCGACCGCTCATTATAGCGAGTCTGACGTACTGCGCGGAATAGCCAAGGAGAGGATGCTGACGCCGACGCCTAAGTTATGTAATGGAAAAGTCTGGCTGGACACTACCCTACCGGGAAAGTAACGCCCATTTCGTAAAGTGTTTGAATTTAACCAAAATGTGTATTATCCCAAGAGCGACCATCTATATGATGGTCGCTCTTTTTGTTTTCCGTGGAACGTCCGCTCAAATACGAAAACGTTTTCGCATTTGGAATAACTGGATTCTAATAGTGAATGTCAATAGTAATACGTAAATCATACTTAAAGTATTGACATTGTGTTGATAGTGTGGTAAAATCATAGACGTAGGGTATAAAAAAAGAGGCACCTGGCGTTCCCGTGGAAAGTTGCGCCAGATGCCATAGCGATAATCTCGCAAGGAGTTATCATGCGCAATTCTACCACATTGGGTGCGGTTGTTCAAGTTTACCTAAAGAATGACCCGCGCCGCATCAACCCCTTTAACCGTCCCGACCACACATTCCAACCCAGTGACGATCCGTCTGCCGATAAACTTTACCTGGCAGGCGTAAAGGCTGGCACGATTGCCCGCTTTTACGTGACAGCCAGCGAGTCAATTCGCCCAGGCCACCTTCAAGCCACGATCTACGACCGTCACAACGGCAATATCGTCGCCAACTTTGAGCCACGGCAAAACAGTGGGTTCGCCAGAAAGTTTGGCACCCATGAGGCGAACCTCTTCCCGTTATTAGAACTCATTCAACGCATTGCGGATGAGCAAGGCGTTGAAATCAACTTAGACGACGACCATGCCAAAGCGCACAGCGCAAAAGGCGTGGGCATGGTTGCCATTTTGCGCGACATGCTTGCGCAAAGTCAGAGCAATCCGATAGACGCGCAGTTGTTCGCCGAGGGCGTCGCCCTGGCGAAATCCCAGCAGTCACCAGTCAAGCTGTGGCACGAAGAGCAACGTCGCGGCTATTTCTCCATCTCCAATCAATTCGCACACGCTGGCGCGTAAGGAGAGGGATAGCCATGAAAACTTGCGTTCCATCCCAGGCATTGGAAGCCATTCGACCATATAAGCCGGTGCTGATCGGTTCTGCTTCATATGGCAGCGTCTACGCCAACGACATCGACATGCTGATTTGTGTCGATGTAGAAAAGTTGGAAGAGGTCGAGTCTAAGCTATCTGAACTGGGCTTCACTCAGCAAGTCCCCGACCCAGAAACGCTTGACCCGCGCGTGCATAGCGCGTGGAAGCTGGAAAAACTGGACATCCAGTTGGCGACCCCCGCCAACTACGAGAGCAAGGTTGCAGCGCACCGGGAAGTGTTGCGCAAGCGACTCTACAAGGGATTGAGCAAGGCTGCACGCTATGCTCTGTTGTGTAGCTTGATGTAGGGGTGGCGCTCATGGTCAAGATGAAACAGGATCGTTCACGCAAGTCTGGGCACAAGCATAGTCTAAATGCCCAGGATTACCAGTACAAGCCCGACAGCCGGGCTACGGTGAAATCTAATTTGCGCGTCATGCTGTGTTTACTTCAGTCCCGCCCCACGCGCGAAGTGTTCGGCGATGGGGCTGAAGCGGCAATTCGAGAGATCGAAAAATTGTTGGAGGTGGTCAAGTGAACAACACCGTCGCCGAATTCATAAAACAAGGCTGGGACCCGGCGCAGGCCGCAATCCTCGTAGAGGCACAGAAGGGCGTCGCCGTAGATGCCCGACAAGAGGAGAAGGTTGACGCTGCCCGTTTGCCCCTTCTGCGCTTGGTTGAAGGCTATGAGGAGAAATGGCCTGGTATTCATTACGCCAAGGGCGGCAGCCGGGCGCGCAAGGCAATGGAAATTGTGCTCAATGGTGGGCTGTATCGAGTGATTGAAGCTGACCGCAATGGCAACGATCTATGGCAAGTTGGCAACCACCGTTGCAGCAAGCGCGGCGGGTGGTGCGATTGCAAAGACGAGCAAGCGCCCACAATCGTCGGCTACGGCAAGCTTTGCCAGCACCGGCTGGCGGTTGCGCTAAAAACGAACTGGCTGGGTGATCAGCACCCGGAGCTACTGGCTTATCTTCAGCCCATCATCGAGACAGCGCCAGGGATGTTTGTGGACTTACTTATCGAGCGAGACTACGACTGGCACGGTGAAGGCAATCGCGCACGCGTGGCGGGCTACTGGCACCACGGCATGAGCCAACACGTGCGCTTGACTCCGCTCGAAATCATTCCGGTCACATTGCCGCAATTTCAGTGGGTGATGGGGCAACTGGGCTGGGCGTTGGTGGATCTGCCGATGAAGTTATCGGGTTTCACTGACTACTATTACCGGATTGCCAAGGGGGACGGATTGCCGTTAGACGAGGCAGTTTTCTGGCACAAGGGGCGCACGTGGCAGATGGCGGACCGTGAGCGAATGCGCCGCTTTCAGTTGCGGGACATCGCCATTCATCTGGACGCATTTGTCAAGAGCCCGTTGTACGTTGAGTTATCTAGCTATGAGGCTGGGCGTGTTATGCAGTTGCACGCGCAGATTGCAGTCAATCAAGACCAGGCGCTTGAAGTTTGGGAAGCGCTGCCAAATACCGTGAAGCAGTTTATCTTAGAAAACAAAGGGGTTGAATATGCCAATTAAGAGCTTGCAACAAAATCAGACGGCGCAGTTTCCAATCATCGGCAAGTTGCGCAAGGGCGATGTGAAGCAAAAGAAAACTGGGAAGGACGGGCGAGAGATTGAGGTCTACGGCAAGGACCTCAATTACTTCCGGTTTGTCACCGACGACGCGCAGGCTGCCGAGGCGTTTGCCAAAGCGTACAAGAATGAGCCGAAGCAGATTCGTGTACTCCTACCTTTTGCCACACCTGATCAGAACTTCCAGGCATGGATGGAGGAGTACAGCGCGGGTGGGCTGCTGCGCCAGTGCGACACCGAGAATCAACGGTTTCATCGCAGCAAGACTGGTAAAGCGGACATGACCCCCAAGCCATGCGAACGTTTGTGTGGTGGGGCTTGCGGGTGCAAGCGGGTTGGTCGCCTGTACGTCATCATTCCAGAGTTGGCGCGGCTGGCCTATGTCGAGGTCGAGACGCACTCGATCTACGATATCATTCAGTTGACGCAAAATCTTCAAGCCGCCCATGCTGTGCGCGGCAGTTTGAACGGTGTGCCATTCCTGCTGAGTCGGCGTATGCGGGAGATTAGCACGCCAGGGGATGATGGCAAGCGCGTGCGTCGTTCCAAGAGCTTGCTCTTCCTGGAGCCAGATCCAAAGTGGGTTCGACGTAAGTTGGTATCCATGCACAGCGAGGCGTTCGCTCTGTTGCCGGACCGCTCAAGCGCCGCTGATGAGCCGCTTTACACCTTCGATGATGGGCAAGAAGGCGAATTTATCGACGGCGACATCTACGAAGACTTTGACGAGAACGAAAACCCCTTCGAGCGAGCGCCGCGCCAAAGCCCAGCGATTGACCGGCTGGTAAGCGTGATCGATAAACTGTTCGGCGCGGACGCGGCGAATGCAACGACCTATGTCGTCACCGGCTGGACGAAAAAGGTTAGCAAAGGGCAGAATGTTCGCAGTACAATCATCGAGCTGTCAGACGATGAATGCGACGCCATTTCTGATGCGTTGACGGTAAACGGGGAGCCAGTCAAGGCTAAGTACGAAGCTGACAAAAAGTTGGTCGAGTCGGGCACTACTTCGGGCAAGTGAGGGTGATGGGCATAGGCTACGATGATTGTCTTCAGCGAAGGTGATCATCGTAGCGCAGGTATGTTTCAGCATATCGAATTGATAGATAGCGACCTATAGAAAGGCGATTACGACAATGTTTAACGATGGATTTTACCCCAGCACACCAGAAGTAATTGAGCTAATGATCGCTCCATTCGTGTTTGATAGCCGAAGAGACTACTATACAAAAAAGCGCGTGTTGCGCGGAGTGAAGCGGATACTCGAACCATCCGCAGGCAAGGGTGATATCGCGGATTACATCACCAATGAATTCGAGGTAAAAAAAGAGGACATTCTCTGCTGCGAGATCGAACCAGAGTTAGTCTCCATTTTGCAAGGCAAGGGATATCCAGTAATTGAGCGAGACTTTCGCAACCTGGTGGATCCGTACCAGTTTGATGTAGTGTTGATGAATCCCCCATTTCGCGATGCCTCTACGCACATCTTGAAGGCATGGGACGTACTTCGCATCTTCGGCGGGGAAATTGTCTCTCAGGTGAACGCAGAAACAATCCGCAACCCAACCGGGTTTGATGATGGTGTTCTAGCAACACTGATCGAGAAATACGGCAGTGTTGAGTTTATCGGTCGCCCCTACAAAAGCGCACAGCGCACAACAAGTGTCGAGGTCGCAATAGTGCGATTGAAGCGTGAAGCGCTGGGTAATGGGGTGTCGTTTGGTGGCAGTGGCGACTATGAGCAGGATACAGCCGAGGGCGGCAGTAGCTATGAAGAGTTCTCCATTGCCAGCACCAACATGTTGGAATCAATTGTATCCAGCTACAACGCAGCCCGACAGGTAGTAATCGACAAGAGCGAACTTTCTGGCCGGTTTTACTTCTACACCAAGACGCTGAACGATAAGCCGACCGGCACACCCGAAGATATTGTGCGCAAGCAGAAGGAAGCCGACAAATCAGAGCGCGACAATCGAGCGATTGCCCTCAACAAAGACTTGGACTCACTGAAGGCGCGCTTCTGGAATTACTTACTCAATCGCACGAAGATTGCCGACATCGCCACAAGCAAGGTCCAGGCAGAGTTTAAAAACTTTGTGGCGAATACAAACCGCATGGCGTTTACAGTCGCCAACATCATGCAAGTCTTCGAAATGCTCACTCTGCAACGTGATCAGATTCGTTCCGAGTGCATCACAAGCACATTCGACAAGATGACATCCTATGACACTGAGAACAAAATTCACCCAGAGGGATGGGTAACGAATGATGCCTACAAGGTCAATAAAAAGGTGATTTTGCCCATTCGCGCCGCTCGTTGGGGCGGTGAATGGGAAACGTACTGGGATAGTGCCGAGGAAGCAATTGCCAACGATATCGACAAGGCAATCTGTTTTGTTGAGGGGCGCGCCTTTACGTCGATCAGGACAATCTACAACTCTGTTATCGAGACTGTGCGCGGCATCAGAAGCGCGTCCCGCTGGAATGAAAAGACCGGAGCCGCACCGCAGATTGAAAGCGAGTTCTTCCGAATCCGCATCTTCAAAAAAGGCACCATCCACATCACCTTCAAGGATGATGATGTTTGGGAGCGCTTCAATGTTGAGGCGGCAAAGGGTAAAAATTGGATTGGGGCGCAAACTGAGCATAAGTATCGCAAGACCCAAACCAAGCGCTGCAAGACTGTAGACCGTGCAAAGGAAGCGGCATTCTGCCGATAAGCCCAAACTTGCCGAGGCTGGCGGCTAAACCAGCCAAGGAAACACCATGAGCGAAATTATTTATCCCGATGAAGCAAAGGCGAGAGTGCGGGAGCTTTTGAGCCAACTGGCAAAGCTGACCGATGCGCGTGATCTGCGCGAGATGGATCGCCAAGCCGCCATCCATCTCGCTACGCCCGAAGAGGTGAGGATAGCGATTCGCGATATCAATGCCGAGTTTGACGAGCATCTTGAAACCGTCAACGCCAGTATCGCCGAGACGGAAGCGGAGCTGCGTGCCGTTGGCGTCTTCACCGGAGAGACGGTAACGGATGCCAGCGCGGGCTATCAGATTGTATTCAGCAATGGGCGGACGACATACGACGCAAAAGCTTTGGATGCTATCATTGGCGCACCGGGCAATGAATGGCTTTCCAAGTACCGCGTGGATGGGAAGCCCAGCGTGTCAATCCGAAAAGTGAAGCGAGGGTAAAATGGCTAAATGCGCGAGATGCGGCAAAGAGGCAGAATTTCCGATTAATGGCAAGATTATCTTCAGGAACTCCTGCCAGCAACTGGTCCGTGTGCGCGGCAAAACTCAGTGGAAATGGGTACAATTTGTTGACCAAAAGACAGAACCGTTTTGCAGTAATGAATGCCATAGCAATGAGCAAATGGCATATGAAGGATAAGGAGCCTGTTATTATGATTTTCCTAGACATAGAAACAACCACGTTTTTCCAGGATGCTAACATCAAAGCCTTGCCACGCGACCAGCAGATCGCCGCAATGGAATTCGGCATCGCGGTCACCATCGATAGCAGCGAACAGTCACCGCGCGTATGGACGAAAGACCAGGTGATTGACCTGTACAACTACCTGGTGTGGTGTGGCGTTGAGGTGTGTGGCTGGAACATCGACGCCTTTGACCTGCCTGTCATCATCAACAACGCGGCGAAGGCTGGCTGGAATACGTTGGAGGTCGAGCACGAAACAATCCGCACGCTTGACCTGTTTGCCGAAATCCGCCAGCATACGGGACGCTGGTATGGGCTGGGTGTGGTAAGCGAGGCAACGTTCAAGCGGTCAAAGCTTGCCGATGGGCAGAAAGCCGCCGAGTGGCTGCGCAGTGGCGACCCGGCAGACTTCCAAAAGGCTGTCGAGTATTGCACGGCGGACGTGGAATTGGTGCGGGAGATGTATGAGCTTTGGTTTCACGGTTCACCCATCATCCTTCCGCCACGCGCCGAACGCGGCGAGATTAACCTGATCAACTGGTGGTACGATGGTGGGTTCGAGCGCGTGCCAGATGCAACTGGGGCGATATCGACAAAGTAAATCGTGGTTATGGGAGCAAAGGAGGGCGATGCACATTAGCATCGCCCTCCTTTTATTGGTTGCATCATGTAACCGCTCTTACTGTGGGTATAGCAAAAAATACTATATGATTCAGTGAGGAGGATTACAAATGCAAAGAAGGAAATTGCGCGTGGTGCTGATCACTGACGCGGACGGCGGAAAGCGACAGCGTTCGCTCTACGCAACTGAGATTACCTGGCAGATGGCTGATGCCATCAAGGCTAAAATGCCCAACAACCCAACAATGGGCGAGGTGTTTGAGAGTCTGGTTAATTTCGCCAGGATGATGCCCGAAGCGTTCGGTCTGGCATTGCCGGAAGATACGACGGGTGCGATCTGGGAGTTGTCCGGTAGGATTGCGAAGGCAAACAAACTGGGGAGCGCGGGCGGATTGTTTGACCGGCTTGTCTCAACAGTGTCGCTGTTTCCTGAGCGGTTCTTTTTGGATAAGCCGGGGGATAGCGTTGAGAAGATATTTTCAGAACGGGCAGAGTAGGCACTCTGCCCGTATCTACGTCACGCACAAAACCCCTTATTGCACTCATTGAACTTTCATTCGCCTTGACGAATTTTCTATCAGGCGTCGCACTTTGTTTGTCGGTAATACGTTTGCTGGGCAGGGTGTGGCGCTTTTGTTTGTCATGCACAGGCAGGGGTGATAATTTAAAAGCGAGAGAGCCGAGTCAATTGACCCGGCTCTCTTTTTATAATATAGCGGCAAGCGTTGCCAATCCCCTGGCGCGCACTGGACGAGTGGGGGCAAGAGGTCGAGCACCGGCAGGGCGGACAAAGGTATAGGAGTCGGGCAGGATGATGCCCGACTGGTCGAGATATGCCTGAATCTCTGCGCCCCGCTTCCAGCCATCAGGCAACGTGCGACGGAATCCGCCCAAGAAAATGCGGGTTTGTTTCGCCTCTGACTGGTCCGCATCGCTGCCCCATTTGCGGCGACCGGTGATGTGGACAGATGCCCGCGGCAGGTTGAGCACGGCGGGTTTGCTGCTCTTCTTCCCTGGCTGCTTGGGCGTCGATTTGGGGCGAGGCGGCTGGTTGTTGGCTGCCACCACCACCGTCTCACCAGCCACCAGCAAATCATGCCAAAATGCCGCCAGAACTAAGTCGAGCAGATCGCCGGGCGGATCGAGTGGCGACCAAACATCAGAGATTGTGCGTTCGTTTTTGGTAGTGATGCCAGCCAGCCAAAGCCGATCAGGCGCGGCATAGATTGCTAATGATTTAATCTCCCCTAACGGCAAAAACTCTGGCAACTCCAGCAAAAACGAGCCGCTTGCCTGATAGGCTTGGTTCGTTTTCGCTTCCTCGATCAGGCGGGTGTAGACCTGATTCTGTTGGTCGGTTGTGTCGATTACGAGTTTGCGGGCTGCCAAGTAACTTTCGTCAGTGGCGACATAGCCATTAAACATGGTGGCAGCACCAGCAGGGATGGCGTGGCTGGTCCATTTCAACGCCTCGACCCAGGCACTGTGATAGGTGAGTCGTTGCAATTTGAATTGTGCGCCACCGGGCAGCGTCACCGCGGTCATGCCCTCGATCAGTGTAGCGGCGGCTGCGAGCATCGCGAGTTCCTCTATCCGCTCTGGTGGAGCGGCGCTACAGAGTTTCAGCGCGGTTGGCTGCCAGAGTTGGTGCGCAATCTCCATCCAAAAGCGGGCGCGATTGACCATGCCCGCAGGCTCGCTACCCGGCTCACCATTGCAGACGGCACGAATATGATCGATTGCGCCATTGCCGATCACCGCCTTGCTCATGCGATCCAACGCGTGCGATCCCATCTGCCGGCGCGTGCAGAGGTTGGCGATCATGGATGGCAGAAAATTGCGGGCATCATTTTGTTGGGTAACTGAGAATTTTGTCGCAGCCAGGATAGCACCGATCATGCCTGGGCGTAACTCGCCCAATTCGTCACGCTCAATGTCGTAGAGCGCGGTCAGAATGTCGTGATTCTTACGCACCAGCAGACGCAGCGTGATGCGGGGCTTGTCCATAGATACCCCGTGCCAGCCAACATAGTTGGCAGCCAGCACGGGGTTGGCAATCTCGCTGAGCGTCAGCGGCTGCCACATCATTTTTGTGGCAGCCGTCTCTACCTCGTCAACGGTGACGGCAGAGAGATCGAGCGCAAACGCATCGATAAAACAATTATCATTGGCACTGCGCCACTCCAGTCCACCGGATTTCTCTATTCGCCTCATGCTGACTCCTGATAGCCATCGATGGCGGCGCGCAGCCCGGCACTGGCGTTGCCATTGCCAATCTGCTCAGCCTTTTGCCATTGCTCAGGCGAAAGCGTAATTGTTCGAGCGATGGCACCCTTTCCAATGCGCGGCCTGCCAACATCTCCGCCGCGGCTGCCACCGGCTTGATCGGCGCGTGGGGCACGCATAATTAACTGGCTGAGCGTTGTAACTGTGGCACCTGTTTGGCGAGCGATGGTTTCGATTTCGTCGTTTGCCATGCGATAGATGGTCAGTACTGTAAATTTGCTGTGCTGCTTGCCCTCTGCCTCTTGCGGCACAAATCGCGATGCGCCAGGGTCCCAGCCCACCAACATCGATAGCCAGATGTTACTGCCATTGAGTTCGAGCGGCTGCCCGGTCTGGCTGACCCAGAGAATGCGCCAGGGTGGCTGGCTGACATAGTAAAAGCGGCGGATGCCATCCACGGTTTGCTCTGCGGTTTTAGTGAGCAATCCAGCCAGTGCCGGGCGGCTGGTGTCCACGGTTTCAAATTGCAGATCCATGACTGTGAGTGCGAGATCGAGTTTGGCGAGTAGTGTTTTTGTCATTTGTTCTCCAAAAATAAAAAACCCCTAATATCGATATTAGAGGTTTCTCGGTTAATATCGTTTAGCGTGAAAGGAGGCTCTTTACCGATCTACAGTTGGCGGTTTTGCGGTCCCATTCGCCGGTGCTGTGGTTGAAGACGAAATAGAAATTGCCGCCCACTGGGCTGACCGTGTGCTTGTGCCAGCCAACTACATGCACGCTGACAACATCCTCAGCCAGTTTGGTCACTGTGCTGCGCACCGATGGCGTGCCCCAACTGCGGGATTCGCCGCGGGCATTGTAGATGTTGAGTGTGCTGCCAGAAAAATACGGGGTCACATCTGAGGTTCGGAAATATGTGTTGCTGCCTGGGACTTTAGCCCATTCAGTGATGTCGTTGACTGTGTGAGTGGGTGTAAATTCGATTGCGTTTGTCATGATTTGATTCCTTTTTTTTTGATTTGATTCTCCGGCTAATTATGTCCGGTTGAAATGATTTTACATGATAAAACCATTATTGTCAATCCCTCAAAATAAGCATTTTGAAAACTCGATAATTTGTTCTGATTCCGTTCTATTCCTCCTTATTGCATTCTCATCCGTCTCGGCGGCTGCACGATCAGCCGCGCCACTTCGCTCGCTCGCAACGCGTTCGCCAGCACGAACTGGGGCGCGTTGCTGTCTGCCCAAAATTTGGGTTGGTTGCTGTTATCGCACAAATAGGCAAAGATTCGGCAGCGTCGTGTCAGTTCGATCAGTCCTTCGTGCATCTCGGTTCTGTTTTTCATGGTGACTCCATCATAGCATGGCGATATTGAAAATAACGTCACTTTTATAATATTGACCAGTTGGAAAATTATCTATACCTACAATACCACGCCTGATCTCGAAATCCCGCAAAAACCGAAAAATAAAAAAGAGAGGGGAGGGTCTGCATTTCACAGACTCTCCCCTCTCTTTTTTATAGCCATCAAGTGCGGTTTTTGGGCGACACAATAACCATCGCTTGGGTGATAGCTGATCAAAACCAGCATATGCCTCGCACCCAACCCAGGCATGTAACGGGGATTGGAATTGAACCAATTACCTCATGGTTATGAGCCACACGAGCTGCCGATGCTCTACCCCGCTATGATGACAACGGAGAATGCGCCACCCCGTCGCCTCCCACTCTTTCGTCTGCCATCATCGCATTGACATCCAGAATGGGCACAGCTTTAAGACTGACCTAGCCTTTCGGCACCACTGATACCAGCAGCTTTCAGTCATAAAATCCGCAACATTTGAGCGTGCTTATCGCATAGGCTTTGCGGATGTACTGCCTGATTTTAGCACAAATATTCTGTGCGTTCAAGTGTCAAATACGAAAACGTTTTCGCATTTGACGAGAGGGCGGAGGGGTGGGCAACATCAATGGGGGTCTACTCCTCGCCACCGTTCGCTGGGGCGTTCGTTTTGTCGTTCGGTGGTGTTCGTTCGGCGTTCGCTACCGGGGGAAATACCCCCTTATCCGCCATCACCGAACGCCGAACGAACACCCATTGGGGAGCCAGACACCCATAAGGAAATCACGCGCAAATGCGAAAACGTTTTCGTATTTGCGCACATCAAAACACATCCAATCCCCACGTGCGCAACTCGTCCAGAATCCTTTGGATTGTGTCACGCGTGACCACGTTGTGCCAGGTCAGGCGCTTGGCGTAGTGCGCTCTTTCTGGCGTGTCGGCGTGCCACTGCGCCCACGACCAGAGCACCCCAGACAATAGATTGCGCTGGGCTTCTGTGAGTGGAAGCCCGGCATGGAATCGCTCAATTGCCCGGACAAGCGAGGGGAAGCGATGGGTGCATTGTCGCCAGTCTACCCAAAGCAAACCCGTCTCGCGATTGTAGTGCACTTGTGCTTTGGTGCGTTGGATGGCAAGCTCGATCTCATCCTTGCTCATGCGTCGCAGGCGGACATCGGCGCGGTTCTTTTCCCACGCGCAAAGCTTGGATATGACAGGGAAGGATAAGCCGACCGCACGCGCCAGGAGTATCCAGCCATCCACGCGGTCGCTCCAGGGGATAGTCTCGGCTGCCCCCTTGCCGCGGAAAAACTTCAAGCGCGGATCTGTGGCGACCGAGCGCAACACGTGCCAGTTGCCATAATCGACGGCAGGAATGATACCGCGTCGAATCTGATTATTGATATGGGATAGGCTTACGCCATGATACGCGGCGACCTGTCCCACGGTCCACCACTCGTCATTCCAACGTCGGCGCTGGCGTTCGATGAGCGACTTGATATACGGGTCGCGCACGCGCTCAATTTTGAAGTATAGCCAGTTCTTTGGATTGACCGCGAAGCGGATTAAGTCCTGGCGGTGAACGACCACAATCTTGCGATTAGCAGGAAGTGGGCGACCGCTCAGAAATTTAAACTTCTCAATCCAGCCCGTGATTGTCTTCACGCATGGAATGCCCAGGGCAATCGCCACCTGATTGCATGGCAGCCAGTCAGGATGACGTGTGGGGGCAGGTAGGCGCATTTCTCGTTCCCAGTGGATGTGGATGCCTTCCACGGTTCGCCCCAGATGGTCCGCCATCTGCTGTTCGCTCAACCAACCAAGATTCTGGCGTAGGTACTCTTCCTCCTCATCTGTCCAGCCAGCGCGTTTGGCGGGAGTGTGCCCGGCAGCGTGCGAAATGATGGCTTTGGGGTCGTAGCCTCTGGCTGCCATCCAGTTGAGTGGTGCGCCGGTGCTGACCTCGCCGTATATCACAGCATCGTCGATAAGCTCGTCAATGAAATCCATAATGCCACCCCACCTATGCCGCCACTGCCAGCCGTTGCAATAAAGCGACTGCTGGGCACTCTTTGCAGATTGACAAATCTTTGTTGACCGCCGACTTGCGCATTGAGCACTCTTTGCACGTGCTCGATGCGGCCTGCGTGATCAGCCACCACGCAGGCTCAGGCGCGCCAGGCGCGCGCGGGTTGGCGTCGCAGGCGTCGCACATGCCCTTTGATGCGGCACGCACAACATCCCACTTCGCGGTGGCTTTGTTGTCCGTGCGATAGACCGCACGCTTGGCAAGGGCGAGGGCAGGGACATCTTCCGTTTGCGCCTGGGCTTGGTTCTGAAGGCTCTCGTTCAGACGTCGGCACGCGTTGACAATGGCGTCGATGCCAATGCCGCTGCGCGCCATCTTCTCGCCCAGCTTGACGCGGGTTTCGCTATCTTCGATAGAAAGCAGCGCATCCACGACGCGTGGGTCTTTGGGCAGCTTGCCAGCATCAACGAGTACCAACAACTCTTCGTTGAGTTCCAGTAGGCGCAAGGCGATACGGACGCGCTCTGTGTAGGTGCCGATTTTGTCAGCGATGGAGCGGTTGGATAACCCCATCTCTTTGAGCTTGCCACAGGCGCGAGCGAACTCAACCGGGCTCAATTCCTCGCGTTGGGTCGATGTGACCAGTGCTTCAATCAAGTGCCGGGTATCGGCGTTCTGCTCAATTGGTTGGCGAATGATAGCCATTAACTCATGGATGCCCACCAACTCGGCGGCACGCCAGCGGCGTTCCCCATCGACGACGATGTAGGTGCCATTGCCCGCGTCATCAACGATCAGCGGGTGAATCTGCCTGCTCTCCTTCATGCTGTTGCCAAGCCCTAGCAGGGCATCCCTGTCGAATATCTTGCGCGGCTGTTGGGGATTGGGCACCAACGTGCTGGTCGCCAATAGTCTCATTTCTGGCTCAGTTTTTGTCTGCATTTTTGTCCCTGTTTTTGTCTGTGATTTTTAGCGTTCGGCGTTCGTTCGGTGACGAATGGAGAGGGTGTTTTCTTCGGTAGCGAACACCGAACGAACGCCACCGAACGCCTCAGCGAACGGTCTACCGAACGGCTTTTCCCGTCCCAAATGCGAAAACGTTTTCGCATTTGGGACGGGAAAATGGCGGGGAAATTAGAAGTTGATTTCGTCCGAATCGACATCTACGCCTTCTGGACTGACGGGGTGAACTGGGCAGCCCGCGGGCATGTCGGTAGTGAATGGCGGCATGTTGATGCAATAGATTCCGCCAGCGTAGAACTCTCTGGCGAATGGCAAGCAACTATCAACGGCTGGTGGTTCGGCTGTATACGTTGCTACAGTTTCGGCGTCCAGGAAAGCGCCGATTGCCCTTGGCTTCATTTTTCCGAAGTCATACACTTCCAGAATTGCGCCCGGCTTTGTCGCTGCTGCGACAACCTCGTCGAGTGAGCCAATGCAATGCACGCTATAAATGGCGTCGCTTTCCTCGTTGTTGCTACCAGTGTAGCCAATGGGTGAGTATCGGACGCGCACCACGCTGAAGGGTTTCCATAATCGGGCGGTTTCTTTCTTCGCCCACTCCACCAGGTCGGCGCGCCATTTCTCTACGGCGGCGTTGTACTCAGTTTGCTTGCGCTCTTTTTCTGCTCGCTGCTTGATGTGCTTCTCGTTGTCTTTTTCCCATTGCGCAAAGAGCTTGCGGGCAAGCCCTGGATCGACGGCACTTACGTACTCGCGCCAGCGAAAAGCGTCGTCAACATATTGGCTCTCTGTGCAGTTGGCGAAGCAGCGAGAGTACTCTTTGATGACGTCTTCCTTCCATTGACTCATTCGGTTCTCGGCTATGTCGGCGTCAAGCTCTTTGAGTTGGAGGTAGGTGGCGTTGGCTCTCTGGGCATCGCTCACTATCCAGTTGCGGGGAGCCAGTAAGCTTTCGATGCGTCGGGCGCGACTCGCCGCGGCCACTTCGTCCCGCTTCGCCTTCCATTCTGGGAAGATTCGATTGGCGTGAAGTAAGGCGTCTGCCAGGGTGACGTTAGGGCGTCCAAAATCGAAAGATGAGCGATCGTTCAGAATGTCGCGCCCGAACGTGCAATAGATTTTCGCGTTGGGCGACCAGTGGAACTCCATTGTTGCAAGCTCAAGCTCGTCGGACTGGACAACCAGGGAAACGCTATTGATTCGCCCATCCTTGTCTGTCGTATATCCAGTTCCGGGCTGACGAATGGCGTCCATCTCGTCGCTAATATCACCGAACAGGCTATCGAGGTCATCTTTTGCCTTGCGTAGAGTTTCAGTGTTTTCCGTATCGAGTTTCGACTTCTTGTCGGCGGCGGCATCGGCGGCGTCTGTGCGTTTTTGTTTAATCAAGTTGGCGATCATGGGTACTGCTCCTTTTTTGAAAATAGAAATTGATTAGAAAAGTTATGCTTGCTGCGCTGCCTTGTAGTGCAGCGTGATCTTTGTTCCTGAATCCGTCTCTTCGTGAGACAGGGATGCCGGGACGCTCTTCCCCCACTGCGCCAGGATGCAGCCCGCCAGCACCATGCGATGCGTTGCCACCGGGCCGATGGCTGAAATTACTACGTCCCGACCATCGACAAAGCTTTTGGCGATTGCCCCCGCCAGCTTCGTTGGGTCGGTGTCGCGAGACACTGGAAAAGAATTTTGAACTATTGAAAGGCTTGAATCTTCAGGCATGGAACTCCTTTTGAAATATGGGCTTGTCGGAGTCACAAGCCCAAGATGATTAACTGACCACTGGCACTCCTGGCATCACCTCACAGAACCCTTGCACCTTGATGTTACTCGCCCAGATGCTGACGAAGGTTTCGATGCCTGGACTGTAATATCCTGGCTCGATTCGCTGGTAAATGCCCAAACTGTCCTGGGTATACTCGACCGCGTGCCAATCGGCTGGGTCGAAGACGACTTCTGGGTCACGCATGGCGTCGCCGTTCTGTCGGTAATAATGGGCTACGCTGACGTAGCCCTCTGACGTTACTTCGATTACGAGTCTCATGTAGGGCTCGTTCGTGACACTCAAATAAAACTCGTCATGGGTCTCCACGGCCTTCCAGAACTTTTCCGTCATGGCATGGTTGGCGATGATGGTCTCTACGACTGTTTGCATTTTCATGAATTCACCTCCATCGAGATTGAAACTGGGAGTTCGATAACGAGACCAAAGTCGCTGGCGACCTTGCGCATTTGCGCTTCAATTGTCCAGGTGGCAAACCCTTGCGGGGCAGCGAAGAGGCAGGAATCGACCTGCATTAATCCACATACGCTGTCGTAAGCAGATTGATCGTTTCGCTTGGCTTCATGGGTTTTGGCGTTGTGGAATTTGGTGATTCGTGCGAATGCGTTGGCGTGGGTGCTGTTTGTTGAGGCTTTCATTTTCGTTTAATCTCCAGTTTAGGCACTTCAAGTTTGGTACCGCAAAATCAAATGTATTTATAGTGTACTCGTTTGTGAATGTATTTTATGTAGGCGAAATTACAATTCATTAGCGATTTTAAAAATTCACCCCAGAAAATGGCAAAAAAAAAGAGACCAGATCGCCCGATCTGGTCTCTTGAAATGCGAAAACGTTTTCGTATTTGGCTATTTGGTTCGTCGCTGGGCAAGCTCTTGGCGCGCCCGCGTGATGTACTTTTCCGCGTCGGCATTCGCCATCTCTGGTGTGACGCGTGCCTCATCTTCATTGATGATGGCTACGCTGATACCGTTCTTATACCGAACGACCAGGTCAGTGCCCGGCACTTGCGCAACGTCGGCAATGTGCAGGTCGGCGTCTTCTGGCTTGCCCGCAGCCAGCCACTGCTCGAATTCCTCGACCTCACGGACGAGAAAGCGCGCTTGTGGACGAGATTTCCCGATGCGCTGAAAAAAGCTCGGCAGGAGCTTGCCGTAGCGCCGACGATAGTACCAGACGCCCGCCTTGGCAAGGTTTAGCCGTTCCATGAGTTGGGTGAGATCGAGCGATGGCTCGGAAGTTTCGTTGCTGCTTGACGTGCTAAAGCTCCTTTCCTCCATAAATGCCCTCATTTCGTCGATTTGTGGGCGCTCAAACATGGTGCGCCTGCCCAGCTTACCGCGTGGTCGAAAGCTGGGATTGTCGCCACCGAACTTGGCGACGGCCTGCCGGAAGGCTGCGTAGGGGATGCCCAACGCGTCGGCAGATTGCTCATAGGTCATCCAGTTGCCCTCCTCTGTTTCTTTGCTGACATCGATGTAGTCACTCATTGTTCACGATCCTGTAATGGCTGATAGGTCAAAAGTATTGTTTCCAGCATACACGAAAAACAATACGGTTTATAGTATTAACGCTTACTACTTTTGCATGTCTCCTCCTCATTCAACAAGTCGTTGCTTGCCCCGCACGCAGCGCAGCAATACGGCTCAACGGGTCCACTGGTGGCAAACGCCTCCATGCAATGTTCGCAGCGCCAGAACCGTGGGCGGCCGGGGTAGTCGTACACTTCGCAGTAAGTGCGTAACTTTTCAGTTGCCGACAATGGGATTAAAAACGGCAACATCTCGCGCCCTTCGCCCAGGTGGGCATCAATCTCCAATTGCAGCAATGCCGGTGCGTGGTCGCTACAAACTGCCCAGACGGGGATATAGCCAGTCGGCAGCATAGCGGGCACCCATAGCAAAGATTGCGCAAAGCCAGCGCCCTGGGTGGCTTTGACGCGCACGCCAATGATCCATCGATAGGCTGCCGGGTCGACGCGTTGCAGTATCTGGCGTTGCTGGCTGCGCGTTTGCGGGGATAGCGGCGGCAGGGTGATTTTACTCATCGTCGCCACTCCGATGGGCTGCGATGAGCGCGGCAAAAACAAGCACGGCAGCGCCCACGGCAATGATGATTGCAATTAGCCAAACCATGGGTCAGCCTCAAGAGGGCGCAGATTCTTACTCGGCGTAGCGCTGTTGACGTCCGTCCGGTCAAGTGCTCCTGGCTGGTTGATCTGCCAATAGAATCTCACAAATGCTCTTTCGTTGGCATTCAGCCCGTTCAGCCATGCCGCCCAGGTGCGCAAGTCGCCGAACGCGTTATACAAATGGTACTGCCCAACCAGCCGAGCACGTTGCAGTCGGGTGAGGGTTTGGTATTTCAGTTCCATGAGAACACTCCATATATTCTACGCTCATCTGCACGCACGACGCGTGTGTTCGGTGCGCAAAAACCATATTGCCGCGGGCTGTCCTTCACGTGCATGACAACTTGGTTGTGCTTCTCCGCGACGGTGCGCAGAAAATCCGGTGCGCTTGAGAGATCTACCTGATCAGGTGCGCTCTCCGGCTTGCCCTTCACAAACACCGTCTCTGGGTAGTACTCGAAAACGAACTCTTCGCCGTTGCGAAGCGCGGCAAAGGGCACGGCATTCGCCGCGACCATTGTCAGGGTGTCGCAGGTGTCGCACTTTTGCACCAGCCCGATTTGCACCAACGTACCGCGCTCACAGGCTGGGCAAGCGGCACCATTCTTATAGCGTTTCATTGTCTCTCCTTTGTGGTAGCTCCGGCAGAGGCACAGGGAGCAATCCGCCCTTTACCATGCGGATCACTTCTCCGCAGTTGCGCCCCAGTCCGTGGAAGTACTGCCGCCCCAATCTCGTGTCGCGGACCGTCCAGCCATAAGGCTCGCGGCAAATTACGAGATTTGCATATCCAAGATTTTGTAATTTTTGTGTTCCTTCGCGGTGAATTGTGCCGATGGATGCAGTCATTTGTATTCTCCATCTACTAAAAAGGTTTAAATGTATTTATAGTGTACTTTTTAAAAAATAAGTATTATGTAACTTGGAATACAAAGTAGAGTGAATGATAGATGGAGTGTAGTGGAAGGGAAGGGAGTAAAGGTAGAGGTACTGTAGAGGTCAATGATAGGTTGCGACTATGTGTCTGGTGGCTGGGTATGGTATAATTCGGGCATCGGCAATCAATCTCAGAAGAGTTGATTCCCGTTCCGATCTGCACTCAAGTGTTCCGTTGGCCGCGTTAGCTTGAGTGCGTAACACATGTTTAAGGGAAATACACTTCTAATGGTATTTCCTTGCTTTGGCGGGCATTGCCGGGTACGCCGCGAACGATTTCCCTGCAATGTCAAAAAGGTGGTTGGCAAAAGCCAGCCGCCCTATTATTTTGCTTGCAAAATCCGCAGCCACTCACTCGCCCGCGGCGACCTGCCATTGTCCCCGCCGATCTGAATGTCGTGGAATGTGACCATGCCACTGAGCAGCAGCGCCAGCACCGCGTAAACGAAAGCATCGACCTGGTCATCGTGTTCAGACTCAGGAAACATGGTCAACTCGCCCAGGAAGCTATCCAGCCAAAACGCACCGGCGCGCAGGTAGACGCGCTGATTCTCGACATAGACAGTGCTGGACCGTGCCCGGCTGACTTTGTCTCTGCCCTGTGGGTCAATCTCGCTCACTGGCACGCCCGTCTCTTGTTTAAGCACCTGAAAGACGCTCTTGCCACTGGCCTTATTCTCGATGTAGACGCGCTCTGGCAGCCACTGGTTGTACTGACTGACAATGGCATCTTTGAGCTGCGGTAACTCCAACTTGGCGCGGTAGACGTCAAGGATATAGACGCCGCCACGCATGATCGCCGCGGTTACGCACGCCGAATAATCGTTCTCTTCGCCCTCGCCATAGGCGGTGTCCCAGACCTGGACAATCTGCTCAAGCAGGTTATCGCGCCGATACGCGGCAAGCTCTTCCTCGTTGAACCACTGGAACAAATCGCGCTTGAAGACCTTCCCCGCCAGTGCCCGCAGGTCGTTCATCTTCTCGCGGATCCAGACCGCTACATCCAGGCTGGCAATCTTTTCCAGCATGAGCGTTTTGATGTCCCACTTTTGAGGCCAGAGCGTCTTTACGTCAGGCGTGACGACATTCACATCGACGATGACACCTGCTTCGTTGCGCACTGGCTCAATCTGGATGTCGCTCAATTCGTGACTGAGGATGGCACCGGTGCGGAAGGTATCCCAAACAGGTGAGTTCAGAACGATGTTGTAGATGTCCTGTTTGTTGGTCTTCAGCGTGCCCACGATGACGATTTTTGTGTGTGGCTCGCGCAATTGCATGATCGTGCCGGTGAACCATTCAATCATGCCCTTCAATCGCTCGTCAGTGCGGACATTCTCATCATCTTCGATGTCATCCAGAATGATGATGTCGTAGTGCCCACCAGTAATGGCACCACCGACGCCCACGGCTTCAACTGTCGGGTCTTTGCCGCGTCGCGTGCGCTTGCAGTAGATGCGCGACTGTTGCCATGCACCCTCCTTTTTGCCGGAGAGCTGGATTGCGCCAGACTGATTGGAGATGTCGCGGTAGCCGACTGTCTTCTCCCAGTGCGACGCGTAGTAAGCTTTGAGCCGGTGGTTACTCTCTAGCTCTTGCTTGATGACGCTCAGGGTTTTCTCGGCTTCCGTGGCACGCTTTTGCACAATGAGGATGCGTAGATTGGGGTCTTCGCAGATGCGCCGAAGAGGGTAGGATAGGCAGAAGATTTCAGACTTGCCGTGATCGCGTGGCCAGAAGTCGGCCTGATACTGCGAGTCGCCATCCACGCGCCGCGCCATGTCGTATTGGTGCGCGGCGGGGTCAACACCCTCGCGCCAACATTTGGCAAAGATGGCAGTGTTGCGGCGCGCCGCGGCGCGAATCTGGCTGCTGTCGATGGTCATTTTTGCGCGGCGACTTCTTTCAGGATGCGCTCTATGCGCTCCTGTTCTTCGTCGCTCAACGGATCATCCAGCTCGACCGTGCCGACAACGCCGCGTAGATTGATGTCTGATTTTGGGTTGTGGACGCCAGCGATTTCAAGGAAGAGCTTGCGATCCTGGTGCGCTTGCGGCACCGGGTCAGAGGCGACTGTGGCGAGCGCGTTGAGCACATCGGCGACATGCCTGTTGAGCAGAAGCTTGGGCAGGGTGGTGATACGCGTGGCGATATCTGGGTCTTTGGAGCGCCATTTGCGAATCGTTGACGTGTTGGAAAGCCCCACAAAATCCGCAAACTCTTCCAGCGTTTTGGGGTAGCGCATAGACTTGGGCACGCAAGACCACGCGATATAGGCGTGCTTGCGCCAGTCCCACTTTTCCTCATTCTCGCCAGACTCAAATTGACGCCAATAGGCATCACTCAAAATCTCGATACTCTCACGCACGCTCTGTTGCGTCTTGGGGTCGGTGTTGGGGTCAATGGTGGGCGATTCGAGGAAAGCTTCAAATTCTCTCTTGCTGGCTCGGCTCTGGCTTTGCCCAGGCACGGCAGGGGACGCGGTGAAGCCGCGTTCGGTTTCGTTACTCATGGTTTATCTGTTGGATTACTTTGCTCCCGGCGATTCTGCTCCTCCGCGGCGAGCTCACCGATCCATTCCAGCCATTCGGCATCTGTAGCGGGAGACAACCCCAGAAAGGACAGTTGCGAATTGCTCATCTCAAAACTGGCGAGAAACTGGTCTAGTTTCTGCGGGTGAACCAGTATCATTTCGTAGGATTTGGTGCGAGAAATTGCGAGTCCATCTGGCGAAGCGAATGCGCTGGCCCGGTAACGCATCTTGCGCACATTGGCAGCCAGCAACCGAAGGTTTCCGAGAGCTGACAACATATCGCCACTCGAAGGCTTTGCCTGTTCAATGTTGTTGCTTGTGGTAATCACTTTCATCGCTCGCCTTGTAAAAACGCCTTCCACCTTGCAATTATCGCATAGTCATAACGAGTAATGTAGTCAATCTTACATTCCTTGCTTCGCTGCGGAATAGGGTTTCCTATAACAAAAGACGCGAAATTCACGCTTTTCACGCCTGTTTTTGACCAACATCGCTGATCGTCACGCCGACAATGGTGTCACTTTCGCAATCGTGCAATGTGGCGAGCCGACTATCTGCCCAGTTAACATAGCTCTCCACGGGCTTGCCATCGAAATAAATCAGCAGGCTCTGGGTGACGGCGTCGTAGTCAATCCATGCCCTGCAACCTGGCAGAGCGTGTTGCAAGCTCGCTGCCATGCCGCCAATTTCACTTTTCTTTGATTCGATGAACGGGTACAAGTGCTCAATCATGCAATCGCCACACACCTTTATATCCGCGTACGCGTGCATCATGGATTGCATCACTTCGCACTCTTTCCCGCATATATAACATGGCTCACTAACAATCAGACTGTTCATTTTTTTAGCCGCTCAACTGCGGTCGGCGCAGAGGTCACGGCGTGAAGCCGAGTCAATCCCCTGTTCCCGTTAACTGCGCCTGTTGCCGGATGTTCGACCGCGCTTCTACTCGTCTCGCCCCTCTATACCCCTTCGCACCTTCTCAATGTGATTAACGCCGACAATCACCAGTTTACCGCGCTTCAAATCGGCAATGGCATCATCAACGCCCATGATCAGGTCGGGCATGACATAGGTTTGGCTGGCATCAAATCGCCCCTGCCGGTCTACCCAACAGTTGTAGGCTGCAACCGCCTTCATGCTTTCCGCCACCTTCTCGATGACAGGCGGCTCGCATTCTGGAGCGTTGCCAGCCTGCTCATCTTCCAGCAGATGCTGACGGATATACATGCACGCGTCAATCAGTTCCTGGTAAAGGTCCCACAGTGCCGAGCGCCCATTGTGGGTCTGTAGTAATGTTCCGTACTTCTCTTTCCCCGCCGCTACACGCGCCTCGATGTCGGCGATCACAACTGGTGCAACGTCGATTTTGCCAGCGATGGGTGGCGGCTGGGGTGTTGATGCTTTGCTATCAAGCATGGTTTATTCTCCGTTTTCCAGGTGGATATCCACCTGGAAAAATGATTTTTCCTTAACTTTTTTTCACCTGGACTCTGGTTCGGCGATGACTGTTGCGCCCGTGTTTATGAACGTCGCCGTTGCTTTCCCTCCATCGCCCAGGATGGGGTCTTGCGTGGTCAGTGTCACCTTTTGGTAAAGTTTGTGCGCCAGTGTCTTCGCCATGAACTTCGACACAACTATCTCGATGTCGGTGCCGTTTTCAAGACGAAGCACGACCGTTGACGCGTCGATGAAGGTGTTTAAGCCCACCTCGTTTATGATTCCAGTGAATTCCATGCTATCTGTCCTCCTGTTTTGCGCGTAACGCCTGCAATTTTCGGCTATCTGGCGTGCCAATGTGCCACTTTCCACAATGTGGACATTTGTAGGCACGCACCGGCGCGCCCTGGCTTTTTGCCTGTACTGCCCTGGCGGCGCGTATGGCAGCCGCTTCGCTTAAATGCTGCACCTTGCTTTCGCAGCTACGTCGCCTCAATCTGCGCTTGCTGGTCATGGGTGCCTCTTTGCGCCGAACGGTAGAGTTCGGTGGCGTGTTGCAGCAATAGCCCGTCGATTCTTTGCTGAAGGCGAAATTGCGCCAATTCTGGCGAATCCCCTTGTCGTTGCAACTCTCGCGTGTAAATGTCGCGGGAGGCTTGCGGCAGGACTTGACTCATGTCTACCCGGGGAAAGAATGCGCTAATCTGCATCTGCAAAGCCGACCTCCTGCAACATCCCGCGTACCATTTGCGCAACGGCACGGATCTCCCACTGCGCCTTTTTCGTGTCTCGCTGATACAGGAAATCTTTCCAGCCAAACATCGACATGGTGACGACGAATCTTGTCTCTGCCGCGTTGGGCAACAGGAAGCGGGCGTCTTCTTTGCGAATGCCAAGGGCGCGCAACTTTGCATAAGCTTCTTCGTCGGCTTGCCACGCGGCGTTTAGGGTCGCCAAGGCTTCTGGGTTTTCGGCGATGGCAGGCGGAATCACAGCTTGCCAGCCACCTTTGGCGAGGTCTACGTAGCGTTGTGACTCTTGCGAGTTGTGTACAACGAATCCGTTAGCGACAAAATTGTGGCATTCGTGATCGATTTCTATGTCGTATGTGATTTCGTTTCCGGCAAACTCAATTGATGTGACTCTATCTCGAAATACAGTCATCACGACTTGACCATGATGCTCTGCTTTGTGGCACAGTTCGCACAGGATGGCAATATTTTCTGGCGAGTTGTTTTTAGGATTAACATCACGATGATGTCGCTGTACTCTGTGTGTGCTACCGCACCGAGAGCACTGATCCGCCAGATACATCCTGTTTGCACGCAATCGTCCTCCACTGTCTCCAATTTGTTCGTCTTTCCACCTGTGATTCCCCGCTCCGGTCATCCGTTGCGAAATGGCCTCTTTGTCCTGCTCGCTAAACATTCCCTTTTTGCCGTATCCTGGCTGGCGATTTGGGTAGAGGCGCTTAGGTTTCTGTAATCGGAATTTAGCTATCCACTTTCCAAGAGTGGCGTCAGAAACGCCAAGCTCGGCAGCCAGTACTTTGCGCTCCGTATTCTCAACGAGATATCGTTGGCGAATGTAATCTTCGTTTTTGTATGCCGGAACTCCATTTGCCCAAACTGTATCGCCGACTGAAATGTCAGACAGTTTTCGCCAACCATCGGGTGTAGAAAACTGATGATTCATTGTCGCTTTGATTTGCCGACCGCTTTCGGTGGAAACTTGATAAACTGGCTGGGTTCCGCTGCAAATGATTTTTTTGATGCGAACTGGAATTAATTCACCCCTATCATTCATTCCTCTTAGCCTGATAAGCTGAATTCTCCCCTTTCGGCTAGGATCGCTACTCCATTCATGCAGCGTCTTCATGGTCCATTTTTTGCCAGATCCACGATTGCTTCTCCTGAAAGATGGAACAATCGTGTCGCCAGATAAACAAAAACTACCCAGGCGATGACGGACAATCTGGTGTGAGCACGTGCGGCTAACGCCTTCAACAAGAAACGTCGCTGAACGATGCACGTCTTTTCTGTCCTGCGGGAGATCGAATACGGGTGGGCTATGGATTGCAAGTAGCGATACTCTTGCCCGCCCAATCTGGCGCTGCTTGATGTCGTAGAATGTCGCACTATGCAACGTAACGGCGCTTGGTGTCTCTGGCTTGAAGATGGTCGGTGCCACGATTGAGCACTCGCCAATCACATCGTCATTGTGCCCAAAACAGTCGAGCCATGCGCGGAAGTTGCCAGAGATCAACATGCGTGCGCTGTCGCTTGGGTCTGGGTCGGCGACCAGGTATTTGCACTTCTTATAGAACTCCGTCTCGGCATTGATGCCGGGCTGCTCGACCGACAGGGATATCCAGCCATGCTCCAAAATGTCGGTATGCCCTTCCCTGATGCGCACAGCGATGAAGTCCGGCGCGTTGCCCATGCTGGCGGTGCTGAGATAGCACACCCGCCCAGCGAACTCTACAAGTCCTTCAGGAAACGTGCCCAGCCCACTGAAGATTTCGCCGATGTCACCAGCGTACTGGGCAAATGGGCGAATGATGGGCATTGTGTAGCCTGCGAGCTGCGGGTTTCTGGGTGCCCATCCAAGTTTTGTTTTCGCCATGCCTATCCTCGCTTCCGGTTGATTCGGCGCGAGTTGCGGGACATGGTCCGGCGCGTTTTGCTCAGTCCGCAGCCTTTGTTTTTGGTGACGCCGGCGCGAGTGTGGGTTTTGCTGCGTTCCTTTTGCTCTTGCTTGAATGGTATCGCAGCGGGTTGATCGGTGGTGAGATGATCGGGAAGTACAAGCGGTGTGTCAGTTGTATCCATTCTATACTCCTTTCAGAAGATGAAAGGCAGATGGAAGATGAGGAGTAGGAGAGGGTTTATCTGCGGTGTCGGACGGGTAGCACCGTAATAGTGCTACCCGTATAGATTACAATATACCTTGCATTTTGGCAAGGGGTTGACAAGGGTGCTTTTCGTTTGTTTGGGTGCTGTCTGCATCACCTCCATTCTCCCCAAAGCCTTTGGGCACAAAGCTATTGTCAATAAACATGTCAATCAGCGCAAGAGCGCTCTCAACCTGCCGGGCTAAAGCTTGCTGCCTGTACTCGTCTGCTGTGGTTATGGTCGGCATCCAGTCGGCGCGCTCGATGTTCTTCAGCCTTGCTGCCGATACGCTCCCGTCATCCCAGCAAATTCTGGCAACCGTGCCATCATGGGCGATTTCGGTTATTTCCCCGCACAGGTCGGCTATGTCGGCGAACGGGTAGTTTATCCCATTGTGTGGGGATAGAAACTCTTGCCGATAGCGAACGATCTCTCCGACCACAATGGGCATGTTACCTCTCCTCATTCGCAAAGAAGCCCACGGGCACCCAGGGCAGTGCGGCTTGCTCCATCCATTGGTCGGCAACCAACTCCGCCTGGCGTTGGATGTCGGGAATTAGATAGGATTGAAACCGTCGCACTTCGGAGCCGTCCACATAAAGGAAAGAGCCCTTACCGGGCAGATACTCCGCACCGGTGCCACTTTGCCCAGCCGCGACTTTGGCATCGTCGGCAGATAACACGCGCCCGACGAGGCGGAGCGGGAAGTTCGATTTGGCGACACTGCCCACAATGGATGCCAGCGGCTTTTGTGTTGCGGCAATGACGTTGATTGATTTACTCCGCCCGATTGCAAGGATGGAGCCGAAGACGCTCGACTTCACATTCTGCTCCTTGAGCGTGCTCGTCAACTCCGCCAGCTCATCGATGACCAACACAATGCGTTGATGCTTCTTGCCACCGGCTGCGATACGGCGATCCTTTTCGTCGCGTACCCAAGTCAGCAGACGCGCTGCCGATTCCCCGGTTGTGGCGACTTCCTGCACATGGGGCAGTTTTGCGAAGGGCGGCAGGTCTTCGTTTTTCATGTCGATGAGAAACAATCGCAGCTCGCTGGGTGGCGTTGACTGGCAAAGACTTGTAAGCAAGACTTGCAATAGGGTGCTTTTGCCGCTGCCGGTGGTGCCAGAGATCAGTACGTGGGGCGTCGCCTCAAAGTCGAGCAATTCCAACTGCTCGCCTTTGTAACCGAACGATTTACCCAGCGCTGCCGCGTGCGCTTGCACTTCTGGGTTGTCCCACATGATGGGCTGGCGTTCTGGGTGGGGGATTTCCAGTTGTAGCGGTAGGTTGCGCAAGCGCACGGGTGTCGCCTCGCCGCGGCTTTCGCTGATGACTTCGGAGAGTTCACGCAAGCGCGCCTCAATTGCAGAAATGCGCGCTCCGTCGCCGAGCTTGACGCCGAGCGATATGAATGACTTGCCGGCGCGCACTACGTTGGAGTCGGTGTTTGGCACGTAGGCGGGGAGCCGATGCGATTTGAAAAATGTGTTGATCAAGGCTATCTCATCCGAGATTGAGAATTTCTTTTTCATGGTTGTTTCACCTTTGTTTTGTGCTTATTCTGTCGTGCTTTTCGTTTTGTGGGTGACTCGCCCCATCTCCGATTGATGGTGCCGTAATCGACATCTACGCCAGCGATAGCCGCCAGCAGTTCCATGCAGAGTGTTGCAAATGTCCCTCTTGCTGGCACGTTCCACGGCTTGGGCAATCGTGCTCTTCCTTGAATCGCTTGCAAATAAACTTCATGATTCTGTGGGTTAAGTAGCTCGTTTTCCAGCAAGATTCCCTTGCTGCACAGAAGATATTCCGCCCATGCTGCCTGCTCTGGGCGGACATAAAACCCGTTGATTCGCTCGGCTTCTGTGCCACCGGACGAATACGCATAGACGCGTATGCCGTAGGAACGTAAGAATTTTGCAGCGAGATAGCCGGTCATGCCATTCTGCTGGTAGAACCAGAAATGATGGCTTGCTCCACTGAATAAGGCGATCAGCCAGTTTGCATCAAAGGCGGTTAGGATTGACATGTTACCTCCTTTCTGGTTTTTGAAACCAAGCTACAGTTTCGTACTCAATCCGTGCCCCGCCATTCTGCCCGAAGCGATTGCCTGGGCATTTCACCTGTTCCGAGCCGAGCCAGGTAAAGCCGACGCTACGCAAAGCCTCTTCGTGGAATTGTGTTACATTCACGCGCTCGCCGCGTCGGATATGGTCTTTGATATTAAGGATGAACAGCCCACCGGGTCGCAACACGCGCCATGCTTCCGCCCACGCCGAACGATGAAGCTTCTGGTACTCAGCCCCGTATTGCAACTGCCCAGCATTGGCGGGGTGTAGTGGGCGATTCAACGCGTGACGATAGGTGTTGCGCTTGCTGCAATCACGCGCCTCGTGGTGATCAGCCATGCGGTTGCCGTAACAATTATGATGCAAGTAGCCTTCGCCGATATAGGTGCCGGTGGAAGTCTCTATTTCTTGTATGTCTCGCTTGCCGACATGTTCTACAGCAATCACTTGTACTTTTCGGGAGGCATCAATACTCCTAGATGAGATATTCAATTTGTCTAGTTTCGAGATAAGCCTTGCTGGGCGGATACGCCCTAATGTTTTCAGAATGGCAGGAAATCCACCCTTGACGTAAATGTTATATATCGACTGCCGGTGGGCTGGCGTACCAGTTCTTAGCAGGGTGGAAAAATCAATACCTAACGAATTCATTCTGAGCTTAATAAGTTCAGTGACTTGTCCTTCCACCTGAGTGACCATCAACTTTGGTGAGCCATGAGCGCCAAAAGACAAGCTGCCTTCTCCGTCAAATATCCCGGCGAGCCAACCTGCATCGTAAGACATGTCGTCACTCCATACGTCAAGCTGTTTATGCACCCACCAGCCTGTTTGCTTTTTGGGGATTTCCATCGGCTTCCCGTGAACCCGTCTAGTGTATGTATCGCGGGATATTAAGTCTTTCGCTTGCACCCACTGGACATGACCAACTTTATTATTGCCACCCCGTTTGTATCTTTGTGCTAGCCATGGGTGTTCAGGCGTACAAACAATCGATTCTCCATTAGATAGATGCACGCGAACACAATCTACGTTCTTCGTCACTGACCGAATAACGGTAGCGATTCTCCATTTCCTTCTCCTGGGAGCGCCGTTCGCCTTCAGTCCATCATCGTTTTCGTCAAAGGCTATAACTTGATCTCCCTCATTAATGGACTCAACACCAACCCATCTCAAGTCCTTCCTTAGAATCCGTTGTCCATGCGCCAGGCAGGGCGAGGTGCAAATCCAGTCAAAGTAACCGTCGCCCCAGGGCAGAGCCAAAGCATCGCCAACCGTAATGCGATTGTCGTAGGCTGCCCACTCTGGCTCAATTTCAACGCATTCGATTTCGACGCCCTCGACATATCTTTCAATCTCGAATATTTTGCCCGTCCCGCCGAACGGGTCCAGTCCTCGGCTATAGGTTGGGATGATTTGCGCGAAGATGGGCAGTAGAGCATCCGTGTAGCGCGCCGGGTGACGCGTGAGTGTTTTCATACAATCCCCTTATTGCTAATCTCCGCCCGCTTGACATACCTGCGCGGCATGTTGAGTGAATTCCATCCGCCAGCCTCTTGCAAGCGCAGTAGGCTGATCTTGCCGTCCTCGACCATTTGCGCGGTTTTGGTTGCCCAGTAGTGGCGGCAATCATGGGGCGACAAGTCGAATAACTCAATGGCTTCGCCCAGTGCTTTAACCCGGTGCTGGATAGCGCGCTCGGTGTATCCAGGGTTTTGTAGCTTTTTGCTGCGCACGGTTGCCCGAAAAATGGGCATGTCCTCTTCTGTGCTACCGTTGCCAGGTGACGCCATGTACGCGGCGAGTGCCGCTTTCACATCAGCACTCAGGTTGTGCGTCTGCCAAAGGTCAACTTCGGGCGATAAAAGGTTATCTTGCCTTTCTTGGCAAAGCTCTTACGCGTGAGCAGTGCCACTTCGCCGACGCGTAGCCCGTGGTCAAGCAGTAAGCACATCAGCAGCCGGTCACGCAACCCTTGCGGGGTGTCGGGGTGACGCTTCAATTGTTGGCATTGTTCGTCGCTGATTTCTGTCGGCTCTGACTTCTTTGAGCCCTTGCGCACAGCGACCCCAGTGTCCACGCGGCGTTGGTCGATGCGATCAGCTTCTTTGCCCGCGTAGGCATGAACCGTCTGCATTTTGGTGTACTCTTCGGGCGGGATTGCGCCAGCCTGCATCGCCATCGCAGCGTACACTTTGATTGTGGAAAGTCTGCGCGAGATTGTGCCAGTGGCGAAGCTTCCCCGTAGTGCCCACTGGACAAAGCCAGCGACCACGCCCCACGAAACGCCCTGCCAGGCGACGGCAGTGGTTTGCAGTGCTTCGGCGGTGGTCGTGATGCCGATGGCGGTCAGGTATTCGGCGAACGATGCCAGATCCACGATCTGGTTTCTGACCGTGTTCTTGCTCTTGCGTCTGGCGTAATCGTCGAAGGAAAAAGCGGATGCCGCTTCGTTGGCAGCAAGCCCAACCAGTTCTAATTTGGGGGATAGGGGTACCAGTTCATTTGTCATCTCTCGATTTCTCCGATGCGTTTCGTATTCGGCTCAATCGCCATGATTCTGGCGACCCCCTGCTGATATAACTCTCGATTTACAAATCGTCTGCCGACCCAGACATAGCGCAACTTGCGACCATACTTGTCGGCATCTTGTTTGTCGGCTTCCATGCGCACGTGTTTGCCGTCTACTAGTCTGCGGTTGACGAGGATGGCATCTTCGTAGCCATCCTCGCCGCGCTCTGGTGCATTCACGCCGATGTAGCGCACCGTCTCGATTGTGCCGTCGATGGCAACT
>ERZ724516.287-NODE-287-length-31930-cov-9.039373_pt1 | contig 31930 bp, 21 predicted proteins | sample MGYA00376049_ERZ724516 | MGnify/ENA primary metagenome ERZ724516 (study PRJEB28724, sample SAMN07190886) | activated sludge metagenome | isolation source: activated sludge of sewage treatment plant in Hong Hong | place: USA: Christiansburg, Virginia | collected... | reverse complement strand
GGTGCAGCATCTTGCGGCTCTTGCGCCAGGTGCCGTCCAGCACCACCAGGCGCAGGTTTTCAGGGTCTTGCAAAGCCATGGCGTCGGGGACCGGTGACGCATCCTGCGGGGTCTGCGGATACAGCAGCACGGTGTATTTGGGTTCGCGCATCGCCGCCTGCAAGCTGGCTGCATCGAAGGTCTCGCCTATCACCACGCGGCTGTGCGCCAGGCTCAGCTGCAGCAGGCCGGCACTGTTCTTGGCGTGGCCGACCTCCAGCGGGTTCTGCAGGATGAGCACCTCTGTCGCATGCGCAACCGGCCTGACCCACTGACAGATGCAGGCGCTTTGGGGGCGCTGACAGGCAGGGCAAACAGGACGCCTGACCAGCGTCGCACTACTCACGGGCAGCGGCCATCATGGCGGCAAACCCGATGAACACACCACCCGTCAGGCGGTTGAAGGCCCGCATCACCGTGGCGCGTTGCAGGTAGATGGAGAGCCGCTTGCCACTGACGGCATAGACAAAATACCAGCCGACTTCGATGATCGTAAACGTGGTCAGCAGAATCGCGAACTGTGGCAGCTGGGCCGCGTCCGGATTGATGAACTGCGGAAAGAACGCCGCCGCAAACAAAATCGCTTTGGGGTTGCTGGCGGCAACCAGGAAGGCTTGCCGATAGATGGCGCCCGACGGAACAGTAGGTATCGTCCCAGGCGCAGAGCCCGTTGCGTCGTCGCCCCTGCGGTCCTGCACCGGTGAGCGCCAGCACTTCACCCCCAGATACGCCAGATAGGCCGCTCCGGCCAGACGCAACGCTTCAAATACGGTGGGGAAGGTCTGCAGCAAGGCACCCAGGCCCGCGGCAGAGACGCTCATCATGGCCAACAGGGCGGTCATGCAACCCAGCATGGCAACCACCGCCGCGCGCACCCCGTGGCGGGCGCTGGTGCTCATGACGAACAGCATATTGGGGCCAGGCGTGGCGGAAACGACAAAGGTCATCAGGATAAACAGCCACCAGGTGCTGAGTGTCATGGGGAAACTCCAATTGAAAACGGGACGCGGTGATCATGGCATAGTCGGATCCGAAACTGGACAACCCAACGATTGGAAGCCAAGCCCGTGTCAAACCTGCGCACCGTTGAAATCAAAGCCTTTGTACCTGCCAAGGGCTTTGAGCTGTCCAAGCGCTTTTACCAGGACCTTGGCTTCACCATGGCCTCGGACTCGGATGGCATTGCCTACTTCCACCACGGACAGACCAGCTTTTTGCTGCAAGACTTTTATGACGAGGCGCTGGCCAGCAATTTCATGATGCACCTGCTAGTTGAAGACGTCGATGCCTGGTCAGCCCAAGTCACCGCATCCGGCATTGCAACGAAGTACGGGGTGAAGATCACGCCCGTGGAGCAGCAACCCTGGCGCATGCGTGACTTTGTTGTGATCGACCCGTCCGGTGTGCTTTGGCGCATCGCCCAGAACACTGATTGAAGCCCCAATGACCGACACCACCACAACCACCATCGCCACGCACAGTGGCAGCTTCCACGCCGACGACGTTTTCGGCGTCGGCATACTGATGGGAGTTTTCCCATCGCACAGCTTGCTGCGCACGCGCAACCAGACCTTGATTGAGGCGGCCAACTTCGTGGTCGATGTGGGCGGCACCTGGGACGCAGCCACCGGCCGCTTTGACCACCACCAGCGCGGCTTCAACGGCGCCCGCCCCGCATATCAGAGAGACGGACAAACCGTGCCCGGCGTGGGCTACGCCAGCGCCGGGCTGGTGTGGGCGGCCCACGGCGGTGCGTACGTCCAGGCCTGGGCCAGCGGCGAAGGTCGAAGCCTGGACGAACAGGCCGTGGCCGATGTGGTGCGCTCCATCGACCATTCGCTGGTGCAGTACCTGGACATTGTGGACACCGGCCAGGGCGATGTGTCGCCTGGCATCTTTGGCCTGTCAAGCCTGGTCGCCCAGCTCAACACCCATTGGATGGACGAACAGGGCCTGGACGCCACGGCCAAGGCCCAGTTGCAGGAGACACGCTTTCGCGAGGCCATCGCCATCACGCGCACGTTTCTGGACCACGCCATCAGCAAGAAAGTGGCACAGATCCGCGCCATGGACACCGTGCGCAGCGCGCCACGCCTGCTGGGTGGCCGCGTGCTGCATCTGGCCGATGGCGGCATGCCGTGGACGCACGTGGTGCTGCACGAAATGCCCGAAGTGGTGTTCGTCATTTACCCGGACTCGGGCGGCGACCAGTACCAACTCAAGACCGTGCCGGTGGAAGCGGGCTCGTTCACCGCACGCTTAGACCTACCGAAGAGCTGGGCCGGGTTGCGCGACCAGGAGCTGGCGGCGGTGACGGGGGTGGCGGACAGCGTGTTCTGTCACCTGAATGTGTTCATTGCCGGGGCGCGCAGTTTGGCGGGCGCGGCAAGGCTGGCCGAGCTGGCGTTGGCGGCCCAGGTTTGATTGGAGATTGCTATTAAATCAGGAGCTGTTTGCGCTTATTTCACGAGGGCTAGCGGCTGATTTGGCATATAGCCTTGGCGCCGGACCACAAACCAGTCAAACGCCTCGCTTCCAACAGGCAACTGCTGGGTCGAGGAATGTTCATGGAGTTCACGGCAACAGCTTTAGTCCCAGCTCTTTAAGAAAGCCGTTGTGCTTATCTTTGGCTACCGCAATAGCCTTCTCAATCTCCACGAGTTCGCGGTGCGTGGCGTCCAGATCAATCTCTGCCTCACCCACCGCTGTGCTGATATAGCGCGAGATGTTCAGGTTGAACTCATTCTTCTCAATCTCGGCCATCCCCACCCGGCGTGAATAGCGGGCCTCTTCCTCACGGTACTGGTAGGTCCTGATGATCTTGGCAATGTTCTCGTCCGTCAGCTGGTTCTGGCGCTTGCCCTTCACAAAGTGCTCGGCGGCGTTGATGAACAGCACGTCGTCCGGCTTCTTGCACTTCTTCAGCACCAGGATGCACACCGGGATGCCAGTGGAATAGAACAGGTTGGACGGCAGGCCAATCACCGTGTCGATGTGGCCGTCCATCAAAAGCTTCTTGCGAATGCGCTCTTCCGCCCCGCCACGGAACAGCACGCCGTGCGGCAAGATGATGGCCATTACGCCTTCGTCTTTCAGGAAGTGAAAGCCGTGCAGCAAAAAGGCAAAGTCAGCGGCTGACTTGGGCGCCAGGCCATGGTTTTTGAAGCGTACGTCGTCCCCCATTGCCTCCGTCGGTTCCCAGCGGTAACTGAACGGTGGGTTGGCAACAATCGCGTCAAACGCAGGCTTCTTGGCTGGGTTTAGCTCACGCAAGATGTCCCAGTCGTTGGTCAGTGTGTCGCCGTGGAAGATTTCAAACTCGGTGTCCTTCACCCCGTGCAGCAGCATGTTCATGCGTGCCAGGTTGTAGGTGGTGATGTTCTTCTCTTGTCCGTAAATTTTGCCAATGCCATGCGACCCCATGCGCTTGCGCACGTTCAGCAGCAGCGATCCTGAGCCACACGCAAAATCCATCACGCTTTCCAGCCGTTGCTTCTTGCCCGTTTTGGGCTCCTGGCTATCCAGCGTGACGATGGTGGAAAGAATGTCGGAGATTTGCTGTGGCGTATAAAACTCGCCCGCCTTCTTGCCGGAGCCTGCAGCAAACTGGCCAATCAGGTATTCGTAGGCGTCGCCCAAGGTGTCCAATTTGTCAGAGAACTCTGCCAGTCCATCAGCGATCTTTTTGATGATGTTGCACAGCTTGGCGTTGCGCTCTGGGTAGCCTTTGCCCAGCTTGGAAGAACCTAGGTCAATCTCAGAAAACAAGCCCTGAAACGTGCTCTCAAAAGACTCGGTCTCAATGTACTTGAACCCCGCTTGCAGCGTGTTGAGTAGCTCATCACTTTGGGTGCGGGCCATATTGGCAATGCTGCTCCACAAGTGCTGTGGCTGGACTACGTAGTGCACCTTGCGGCGCATTTGTTTTTCAAACGCCGTTATATCCGCCGGGTTGTTGGCGTACCACAGCGCCAGCGGCACGGGGCGCGCACTGCTGTCGTCCTTTTTTTCCACCTTCGGGTAGTCACTGCCCAGCTCCTTCTTGGCTGCCGCCTCGTAGTTGTCAGACAGGTAGCGCAGGAACAGGAAGGACAGCATGTAATCGCGGAAGTCATCCGCATCCATGGCCCCGCGCAGTTGGTCGGCAATCGCCCACAGGGTATTGCCCAGTTGTTTTTGGTTTTGTTCAGTCATTTCTTTGGTCGATTTTTTAACGTGTCTTCCAGCGCTTTCAATTCCGCCTCATCCTGTGCATCAGCAGCGAGTGCTTCATCGGCCTTGCGGCGTTGGTCAAAGTCCAGATACAGCGGCTCCAGCTTTTGCTCCATGCGGGCGTGGCTGACAGAGCCTGCCCCGCTGAGCAGCGGAAAGCCGTTGGACACGACGATCTGCCCCACGTTCTCTCGCCAGAAACTCATGCTGGTGATGGTTTGCCGCTTGGCGCGCAGCTCTGCCGTTTCCAGGAAGATAACCACCAGCCGATTCAGGGTGTCGACTTCGTCCTCTGTCAGGTAATTCTTGGCCACCACAATGTCCTGCTTGCGCACCTGGGTGCCCTTCCAGCTCAGCAGGCCGAAATGCGGGTCGGCAGGGTTGGCGCGGTTCACGATCAGCTCCGCTGCCGTCTTTTGCGTCACCGCATAGAGCAGCAGGTTTTGCACCGTAGCAAAAAAAGTCTGCGTAGTCGCGTCCGTCTTGTCGTAGTCCGCCGCCAGCGCAAACAGGTCGCGCACCTTTTGGTAGAAGCGCTTTTCCGAGGCCCGTATGTCCCGGATGCGCGCCAGCATCTCGTCAAAGTAGTCCGGGCGGCCGTCCGGGTTCTTCAGCCTCTCGTCATCCATCACAAAGCCCTTGACCAGGTACTCCTTCAGCACCGTGGACGCCCACCGGCGGAACTGTACGCCGCGTGGCGAGCGCACCCGGTAGCCCACGGCCAGGATGGCGTCGAGGTTGTAGAGCTGGGTGCGGTACTTCTTCGTGTCGGAGGCAGTTGTCAAGGATTCCTTGACAACTGAATTTGCATCCAATTCACCGTCCGCCAAGAGATTTTTGAGGTGCAGTGAAATGTTTTGCTTGGTGGCATCAAACAGCTCTGCTATCTCCAGCTGGGTCAGCCAGACGGTCTGTTCCTGCGCGCGCAGCTTTATCTGGCTGCGGCCGTCTTCGGTGGTATAAAGAATGAGGTCGGTCATGCCATCGCAACCGCTTCGGGTGCTGCAGGAGAAGCGGCACGCAGTGCAGGCGTATGTAGAACAAACTGATACTTCTCCTTCAACCCGTTAAAAATTTTCTCAAAGGTCTTCAGTGGATCGGACGTAAGCTCATCCGATTCGAAGTAATAGACCTTCTTGTGAGACAGGGTGTTCACGATGGTGGCTACTTCGTCGGCATCCTCGATCCCTATCTGCGTGAGGACGTAGCCAAACTGACCCACCCCGAGGAACGATGCCACGTTTTCCAGAACCTGACGAAGCAGAGCGAAGTGATATGCCTTCAATTCACCGGCCGCATGCGCTTGATCTAAAACCTGAAGAAGGCGGAGGTGGTATAGGAAGACATCCTTCCGGCAATTCTCCAGTGCGATTTCGCCATTCTTAAGGCTGAGAGTGCAAACCCTTACCTTGTTCTTGAATTTTGATGATTTTTCACCTTTCGACAACCAGTCCGACAATATCGAAAAAAAGCCAATGTGATGGGTGGTGATGACGAATTTCCGCTTCTCGTAGTGCTCTTCAATCAAGTCAAAGAGGGTTGAAGCCGTGATGAAGATATTGTGATCGTCCAGACTTGAAACTGGATCATCAATAAAAAAGTGGGCGGACTGCTTGTCTGCCCATCCCTCGACTTCGAAGAGTGCTAAAAAAAAACACCAAACAAAAATTCTTTCTTCACCACGCGAAATCTTGCGGGGCACTTTTGAAATGATGTTCGGATCATTCGGGTCTGCAACTTCATCGAAGAACATCACAGACTTAATTCCATCCTCGGGATTGTCATGAGGGATAAAATCAAATCGGTAGTCTGGCCGGAATCTGTTCAGCTTGTTGCGGATGTCGTCCTCTGTTAGCGAGCTGTGAAAGCGGTTCAAGCTGCTCTTACGAATGTCCAGTTGGACGTTTACCTCACCGTTCTCAGAATCGTTGTCCCAGACAAAAAGGTCTTCGCTGTAGGCGTTGTAATAAACCCCAGCATGTGCGCCGTCCTCGTCCTTGGTGGCATCCTTGTAGGCAACAGACAACCTCGTTTTGCCGGTCGCGTTGAATGCGTAGATGAGCGTGATACGTTCTTTAGCGCCCGCAAGTTCCTTGGCAATTACTTCGTGACTCATTTTTCCTCCTCAAGGAATGGAAACAGTTGCTGCATAAGCCCTTTCTTGTGCGTCTTGAGGGCTTCGAGCATTTGGGCTTCGGCGGTGATGTGGGCGTCGAGGCTGCCTAGGCACGAGGCGATGCGTAGTTGTTCGGGCAAAGTGGGAGGAACTGATATCAGGACATCGCCAATCTTTGTCGGTGATGTATGGCGAACCTTTGCACCCGACGCGGTGTTATGAATCGCCTTCCGAACGCTTTCGGTGTTGAAGACGTAGAAAAAGAACTCTTTCGCCCACGCGATGCCGGGCTTGCTGATAACAAGGCCCAGTCGTTGGTTATGCAAAAACTTGCCGGATTCTGGAACAAGAATGGGACTGCCGAGCAGACCGGCTGCTTGCTCAGTCATGGCTATAAGCATGTCGCCCTTGGCGAGCACGTAATCGAGGGGGATCTCGCCAGTAAAATATTTCTGTAGCTCGCCACGGTCACGGTAGCCGCCTTGCTCGTAAAAGTTACCAGGTGTGAGGAGCACATACTCGCCTTCGTTGCTAAAGAACTCACTTTCGAACGCGTAGCCATGCTTGACGTCGCAAACGTCTGAGAAAAGCTTCCTCTCCCACACGCCGCCTTCTTTGAATTCAGGGAATCGGAAGCGGGGTTGTGTTTCGCCTTCGCTGGGGAAAAGTTGCTGCATCAGCCCTTTTTTATGGGCCTTGAGCGCGTCCACTTTGCGTGCTTGCGCGGCGATCAGTTCGTCCATGGAACTCAGGCAGTCGGCGATTTTTTGTTGTTCGGTCGGAGCAGGAACAGGCAGCTTCAATTCAGAAAACTGCCTGTAGCTGATCATCTTTCCATCACGCAAACCCTCAAGGTTTTTGGTCAGAATTTGAATAAACCTATCCGTTTTCAAGTAGTGCTTGAAATAGGCATCACTCCCCTCGCCTACGCGACGCAGCACAACATAGGCGGGACTGCATATGCCGTGGTACTGCGAATACTCAATGCCCCCCTGAAACGACCGCAGGCTGATGATGAAGTCACCAACCTGAACCACTTTGTAGCTCTCGATGCTCTTTTCCGTAACCGAGACGTGGTAGTCGATCATGTGCCGGGGAATGGCACCATGCTCTTGTGTAATCGCCAGCACAGGAAGTCCAGGCTCAGGGCTTCTATCGCTAATCTGGTCAAAAAGGATATCCCCAAATTTCTCAGCCCACGCAGCGGCCTCCCGAAACTCCGGAAATCGCAGCTTTGGCACCAGCGCGGCTTTATTTTTATTACTCATACGCACTCAACCCCGAAATCTCACGCCCCTGCGTACGCTTTTGCAACAGCGGCACCAGCTCTTTCATCAGAGCCAGCTCAACCTGGGCGCGGGCCTTCCAGCCGAGGTTCAGCGGGGCCATCAGGTCGCTCAAGGCCTCGCCATCAAAAATCATGCGCTGCAAGGTGCCTTCCACAAAGGCTTGCAGAGCAGCGGGGGCCAGTTGGTGGCGGGTGGCAATGGTGGCCAGTTCGGCGCTGTCTTTATCTTTCTTGAACCGGGTATAGCCCTCGCGGATGGCAGTCTCGCTCAAGCCCTCGCCCGCCTTCAGGGTGCTGATGTATTCCGCAATGTCGTCGCGCTCGTTCATGAACTTGGCATCGGCCAGGATCAAGCCGATCAGCTCATCCTTGGTCATCTTTTGTTTGCCGGTGCCCTGCGAGTAACGGGACATGAGGCCCATGATGTAGTCGTAGTCGATCACCGCGCTGGCGAAGAGTACAAACTCAAAGTCGAGCTGGTCCACATCGACCCCGCCATCGCCTCTCAAATCGCCACCTTTGTCTTGCTGGGCTTGTTGTTGCTTGAGGCGCTGGGCTGTTTCCAGGTACGAACCGCGAAAGCCTTGCAGGTCTTCCGCGGGCAAGATGTGCTCGATGGCGACGGCGTTGTCTTCGGTCAAGTCTGTGTACTGATCAAGCTGGGTTTTGAGGCGCTGCACTTCTTTGAAGTTTTTGATGAAGGCAGCGCGCGCGTCGTCACCCTTGAGGCTGTGCACAGCGTCGGGCGTGCAGGCCAGGCCCTGGCTTTGCATGAAGTCGGCTAGCTTGGTCACGGCGGCGTCCAACTTCTGGATGACGACCGGGGCCTTGTCCACCAGCCAGATCGTGCGGGCCTCTTCGCCCGATTTCTCGCCAGAGAACAAGGCAATGGCGGCGTCTACATTGGCTTGCTGCTGGCGAAAGTCCAAGATGTTGCCATAGGGCTTGGTGCCGTTGAGCACGCGGTTGGTGCGCGAGAAGGCCTGTATCAAGCCGTGGTACTTGAGGTTTTTGTCCACGTACAGGGTGTTGAGGTATTTGCTGTCAAAGCCGGTGAGCAGCATGTCCACCACGATGGTGATGTCGATCTTCTTGGCTGCGGGGTAGTCGGCATTGGGCCACTGCTGGTCTTTGATGCGCTTTTGCACGTCCTGGTAGTACAGGTCGAACTCATTAATGCTGTGATTCGTGCCATAGCGTGCGTTGTAGCTGGCCAAGATGGCTTTGAGGGCGGCTTTTTTACCTTCGGGATCTTCCTCGTTGTCTTGCTTTTCTTGCGGCAGGTCTTGCTGCAATTGCTTCACATCGGCATCGCCATCGGCAGGGGGCGAGAACACGCAGGCGATGTTCAGCGGCACAAAGGCGGGGTCAGCCTTCTGCTTCGCTTCTTGCAGACTTTGAAACAGGCCGTGGTATTCGATAGCGTCGTTGATGCTGGCGGTTGCCAGCACGGCGTTGAAGCGACGGCTGGCAGTGGCCGTATCGTGCTTGGCCAGGATGGCTTCAGTCACCGCTCGTTTGGCTAGCGCCTCGCCCGCCTTGGGTGGATTCTTGCCTTCTGGCTTGAAGTAGTCCACGTGGAAGCGCAGCACGTTGGTGTCTTCAATGGCGTGGGTGATGGTGTAGGCGTGCAACTGCTTTTGGAAGATGTCTTCCGTGGTGCGTAACTGGCCTTCTTCGCCCTCAAACTGCTTGACCGTAGCGTTCTTCTCGAAGATGGGCGTTCCGGTGAACCCGAAGAGCTGGGCCCTTGGGAAGAAGTTCTTGATGGCGTCGTGGTTATCGCCAAACTGGGAGCGATGGCATTCATCAAAAATGAAGACGATGCGCTTGTCGCTCAGCGGTGCCAGTTGCTCTTTGAACGTAGCCTTTCCGTCTTTCTTTTGCTGCTTGTTGCGCTTACTGTTTTCGTCCAGCGCCAAGCCCAGCTTCTGGATGGTGGTAACGATCACCTTGTCGGCGTAGTCGTCCGACAGCAGGCGGCGCACCAACGTGGCGGTGTTGGTGTTCTCCTCCACGCAGCCTTCTTGGAAGCGGTTGAATTCTTCGCGCGTCTGGCGGTCCAGGTCTTTGCGGTCCACCACAAAGAGGCACTTTTCAATGTCGGGGTTGTCCTTCAACAGGGTGGATGCTTTGAAGGACGTGAGCGTCTTGCCGCTGCCGGTGGTGTGCCAGATATAGCCGTTGCCGCAGTTCTGGTGGATGCAGTCCACGATTTGCTTGACCGCATACACCTGGTAGGGCCGCATCATCAGCAGCTTTTGCTCGCTGGCCACCAACACCATGTAGCGACTGATGGTTTGGCCCAGGGTGCATTTGACGAGGAACTTGTCAGCAAACTCGTCGAGCTGGGTGATCTTGTTATTGGCCTCGTCCGCAAACTGGTAGATGGGCAGAAAGCGCTCGTCCGCATTGAACGCAAAGTGCCGCGCGTTGTTGTTGGCGAAGTAGTAAGTGTTGGTACGGTTGCTGACGATAAAGAGTTGCAAAAAGCTCAGCAGCGTTTTGGTGTAGCCGTTGCCGGGGTCGTTCTTATATTCAACGATCTGCTCCATGGCGCGGCGCGGGTTGATGCCCAGCGTTTTCAGCTCGATCTGCACGCACGGCACGCCGTTTATGAGGATGAGCACGTCGTAGCGGTGGTGGCTGTAGTCGGTGTTGATGCGAAGCTGGTTGACGACCTCGAAGGTGTTTTTGCACCAGTCTTTGATGTTGACCAGCGTGTAGTTCAGCGGTGTGCCGTCTTCACGAGTGAACGCATTGATGCTGCGCAGTGTCTTGGCGGCGGTGAATACGTCGGGGGTGACGATTTCATCCAGCAGGCGGGCGAACTCGCCGTCGGAGAGATGGACACGGTTGAGGGCCTCAAACTTCTCGCGGAAGTTGCGCTCCAGTGAGGCGCGGTCTCGAATGTCTTGGCGGTATTCGTACTTCAGCCCCTGCAGCTTGCCGATGAAACCGTATTCGATCTGCTCTTCCTTGACGACGTGACTCGGCTTGCTGGCGGGTTGGTCGTAGGTGAAGTTGGATGGGGGCATGGGCTGGGTGAATCGATCAAACTGGCAGAAAAAAGGCGCCTCAGCGCGGTTGATCGATTCTAGGCCTAAGCCCGCCCGATTGGGGTACCCAAAAGTAGGAGTAGCAGGCCGACGAGGATGTCAATTTACTCCTAATTCAATAGCTGCCTACGCAATGAGTACGAGGGCTAGAGGCCAATAAGCCTAATGTTTCCTCCCGGAGACCAATCAAACCACCCCAGCCCGCTCCAGCATCGCATGCAACAACACATTGCACCCGGCTGTGATGTGCTCTGGCTTGGCGTCTTCGATCTCGTTGTGGCTGATGCCGTCCTTGCAGGGAATAAAAATCATGCCGGCAGGGGCCAGCTTGGCCATGTAGACCGCATCGTGCCCCGCGCCTGAGACGGCCGGCATGTTGCTGTAGCCCAGCTTGGCAGCTGAGCGGCCCACGGCGTCCACGCAGTCGGGGTGGAAGGCGATGGCCGAGTAGCTGGACACCATTTCAATCTTCACGTCCACGCCGTGCTCCTGGCCCACTTTGACGGCAAAGGCCTTCACCTCGTCGGCCATCTGGTCCACCAGCGCGTCGGTGGCGTTGCGCAGGTCGATGCTGAACTTCACCCGGCCGGGGATCACGTTGCGGCTGTTGGGAAAAACCTGCACCATGCCCACGGTGCCGCGGCCATGCGGCGGGTAGCGGTGGGCCGCGGCCACCACGTCCTGCATGATGCGGGTCGCAGCCAGCATGGCATCCTTGCGCAGCGCCATGGGTGTGGGGCCGGCGTGGGCTTCCATGCCGGTCACGGTGCAGTCAAACCAGCGGATGCCCAGCACGCCGCTGACCACGCCGATGGTGACGTCGTTGTCTTCCAGCACCGGGCCTTGTTCGATGTGGGTCTCGAAGTACGCGCCTATCGGGTGGTCGCCCGGCTCCTGCTCACCGATGTAGCCGATGCGCTCCAGTTCGCCCTTGACGCTCTTGCCTTCGGTATCTGTCGCTGCATACGCATGCTCCAGCGTGAAGGCCTTGGCGAACACGCCCGAGCCCATCATGACCGGCACAAAGCGCGAGCCTTCTTCGTTGGTCCAGAACGCGACTTCAATCGGTGCTTCGGTTTCAATGCCCAAGTCGTTGAGCGTGCGCACCACCTCAATGCCCGCCAGCACGCCGTAGTTGCCATCGAACTTGCCGCCGGTCGGTTGGGTATCGATGTGGCTGCCGGTAACGATGGGTGGCAGGCTGTTGTTGCGCCCGGCGCGGCGCATGAAGCCGTTGCCGATCTTGTCGATGGTGACGGTCATGCCGGCATCGACGGCCCAGCGCAGCACCAGATCGCGACTTTGTTTGTCGAGGTCGGTCAGGGTCAATCGGCACACGCCGCCTTTGGGCGTGGCGCCGATTTTGGCCAGCTCCATCAGGGAGGCCCACAGGCGCTGGCCGTTGATGCGGATGTTGTCGATGTTGGTGGCGGTTGTCATGGTGATGAACTCCAGTTTCATTGCCTGTCTGTGTGGCGGTAGCGTTCGGGAATGGCTATGTCAGGGGCCTCATCAGTCCCTGCTGGTCCAGCAAATCGGCCCCTGACATAGCCATCCACGAACGAGGGCGGGTGTGCGAAATGTTTTCAAATGCATGCATGGAGGAACGTATACGGTAACGCTACTTCTCGCCAGTGTGTGGGATGCCTGGGGGGCGATTTGCTGGCCCAGCAGGGACAGATGAGCCCCCCAGGCATCCCACACACTGGCAGGCACAGAACATGTCAGCGCTTAACAGCTGTAGGCGCCAACGTCTCCGCCCGCAATTTGTTAGCCGCAAAGTTGGAGCCAAACGCCGGCCGTTTGATGTACCGCCCCTTGCCTTGCACCGCCCGCAAATCGCCCTGCACAAACACCAGTTCACCCTGGCTCACGGTGTGGCTGGGAATGCCCTTGACGGTGCGGCCTTCAAAAATGTTGTAGTCGCCCTTGCTGTGCTGCGTCTTGGCCGACAGCGTCTTGGTGCCCGCCGGGTCCCAAATCACCAAGTCGGCATCAGCACCCACCGACACGCTGCCCTTTTGCGGGTAGATGTTGAACAGTTTGGCCGTGTTGGCGGACGTGATGGCGACAAACTCCGATGGCGTCAGGCGCCCGGTGTTCACGCCCTCGTCCCAGATGACGGCCAGGCGTTCTTCCACGCCGCCACAGCCATTCGGGATCTTGCTGAAGTCGTCTTTGCCGGCCGCCTTTTGCGCGGCGCAGAAGGTGCAGTGGTCGGTGGCCGTGGTGTGCAAGTTGCCGGCTTGCAAGCCGCGCCACAGAAATTCCTGGTTGCCCTTGGGACGGAACGGCGGGCTCATGACGTGGGCGGCGGCGGTGGCGAAATCGGGGTGGCGGTAGACGCTGTCGTCTATCACCAGGTGGCCTGCCAGCACCTCGCCATATACGCGCTGGCCTCGGGCGCGGGCGCGGCTAATAGCCTCTGCCGCTTCGATGCAGGACACGTGCACCACGTAGATCGGCACGTTCAGCACATCGGCAATGGCGATGGCGCGGTTGGCGGCTTCACCCTCCACCATCGGTGGGCGGGACAACGGGTGGCCTTCGGGGCCTTTGATGCCCATCTCGGCCACGGTTTTTTGCAGCAGGAAGACCAGCTCGCCATTCTCGGCGTGCACAGTGGGCATGGCGCCCAGTTCCAGGCAACGCTTGAAGCTGTTCACCAGGGTTTCGTCGTCGCACATGATGGCGTTTTTGTAGGCCATAAAGTGCTTGAAGCTGTTCACGCCCTCTTGCTGCACCAGCGTGCCCATGTCGCGTTTGACCGTTTCATCCCACCAGGTGATGGCGACGTGAAAGCCGTAGTCGCCTGCGGACTTCTCGGCCCAGCCACGCCACGTTTGGTAGGCCTCCAGGATGGACTGCTGTGGGTTGGGGATGACGAAGTCAATGATGCTGGTGTTACCCCCCGCCAGCCCCGCTGCGGTGCCGGTGTAAAAGTCGTCCATGGTGACCGTGCCCATGAAGGGCAGCTGCATGTGGGTGTGCGGGTCGATGCCGCCGGGCATGACGTATTGGCCGCCGGCGTCCACCACGGTGCAGCCTGCGGGCTCCATCAGGCCCTCGCCCACGGCGACGATTTTGCCGTCCTGGGTGATGACATCGGCCAGACAAGCCCGGTCGGCGTTGACCACAGTGCCGCCACGGATAAAGAGTGTTGTCATGGATACTCCTAAATTGATAGCTGTTCACGCAATATTTACGAGGGCTGGAGGCCTATTTCGCATACAACATTAGGCTGAATCGGCTGTACGCATCGGGTTATTGGCGTGCGTCGTCCAGTTCGCGTATTTATCGCTCACAACCAGCCCCGAGCGCAAGTCTTTTTCGCCGGGGGCCAGATCGCGCAGCGTGATGCATTCGGGCACCGGGCAAACGACGGCGCACAGGTTGCAGCCTACGCATTCGTCTTCTTTGACCTCGAAGAAACGTTTGCCGTCCTTCATGTTGGTGATGGCCTGGTGCGAGGTGTCCTCGCAGGCGATGTGGCAGCGCCCGCACTGGATGCAGCTGTCCTGGTTGATGACCGCCTTGGAAATAGCGTTCAGGTTCAGGTATTGCCAGTTGGTGACGCTGGGCAGGGCCTTGCCGACGATTTCCGACACGCTGGCGAAGCCCATCTCGTCCATGTAGTTCGACAGGCCATCCGTCATCTCCTGCACGATCTTGAAGCCGTAGACCATGGCCGCGGTGCAGACCTGCACGTTGCCAGCGCCCAGTGCAATGAAGTCCACTGCATCGCGCCAGTTGCCGATGCCACCAATGCCGCTGATGGGCAGGCTGGCAGTCTGCGGGTCGCGCGCGATCTCGGCCACCATGTTCAGCGCAATCGGCTTGACCGCCGGGCCGCAGTAGCCGCCGTGTGATCCCTTGCCGCCGGTATTGGGGCTCATGGTCAGCGTGTACGGGTCCACGCCCATGATGGAGTTGATGGTGTTGATCAGCGACACGGCGTCGGCACCGCCTTTTTTGGCAGCGCGGGCGGGCAGGCGCACATCGGTGATGTTGGGGGTGAGTTTGACGATGACGGGCAGCTTGCTGTAGAGCTTGCACCACTCTGTCACCATCTGAATGTACTCCGGCACCTGGCCCACCGCCGCGCCCATGCCGCGCTCGCTCATGCCGTGGGGGCAACCGAAGTTCAGCTCGATGCCGTCGGCGCCGGTGTCGACCAGGCGCGCCAGGATGGCCTTCCAGCTTTCCTCCTGGCAGGGCACCATCAGCGAGACGACCATGGCGCGGTCCGGCCAGTTGCGCTTGACCTCGGTGATCTCTTTGAGGTTGAGGTCCAGGTCGTGGTCGGTGATCAGCTCGATGTTGTTGAAGCCCAGCAGGCGGCGGTCCGGGCTCAAGAGCGCGCCGTAGCGCGGGCCGTTGACATTGACCACCGGTGGCCCGGCCTCGCCCAGCGTCTTCCAGACCACGCCGCCCCAGCCGGCTTCAAACGCGCGGTTGACGTTATAGGCCTTGTCGGTGGGCGGGGCAGAGGCCAGCCAGAAGGGGTTGGGGCTGCGGATGCCGGCAAAGGTGGTGTGCAAGTTGGCCATGGTCGTGTTCTCCGAATGGGTGCCAGTTCAGGCGCGGCTCAGGTAGGCATGGATGGCGTGGGCCGACTGTTTGCCGTGCTCCACGGCCTCCACCGTCAGGTCCAGCCCGCCGGCACGGCAGTCACCGCCTGCCCAGACGCCGCTCAGATTGGTCTGGCCTTCTGCATCGGTGGAGATACGCCCCGATTCCAGCGTGAAGCCGGCTTGTTGGAGCAATGGGTTGCCCAGCTGCTGTCCAATGGCTTTAAGCACCATGTCGGCCTGCAGCACCTCGGTCGCGCCGGTGGGCGTTAGCTTGCCGTCCACCAATGCCTGGCGGGCAAAGCGCACGGCGCAGACATTGCTCGCATCCCCGGCCCCGGCGTCGGTCAGACCCGGTGTGCCAACGATTTCCTCCGGTGCTAGCCAGTAGTGGATGGACACGCCGTTGGTCTGCGCCCACTCCTGCTCGGCCTTGGAGGCCGACAGCGCCTCGGGGCCGCGCCGGTACACCATGTGCACCGTCTCGGCACCCAATAGCCTGGACTGCACCGCAGCATCCACCGCCGTCATGCCGCCGCCGATGACGACGACGCGCCGGCCCACGGGCAGCGTGGACAGGTCAGCGCATTGGCGCAGTTCGGCGATGAAATCCACCGCGTCGCGCACGCCGGCCAAGTTCTCGCCGGGTACGCCCAGCGCGTGCGTGGCGGACAGACCCAGCCCCAGAAATACCGCGTCATAGTCCTTGCGCAGCGCATCGAGCTGGGTCGTGGTTTCCAGTTTCCAGTTGCTGTGGACAGTGATACCGCCCAGGTCCAGCAGCCACTGCACCTCGCGCTGGGCAAAGTTATCGGGCGTCTTGTAGCTGGCGAGACCATACTCGTTGAGGCCGCCGGGTTTGGGCCTGGCGTCGAACACTGCCACTTCATGCCCCTGGCGCGCCAGCGCGTGGGCACAGGCCAGACCGGCAGGCCCGGCACCCACCACGGCGATCTTTTTGCCTGTAGCGGCTGCGCGGGTGAAGATTTGCGGCTTGGCGCTCTCCATCAGCGCGTCCACGGCATGGCGTTGCAGGCGACCAATGGCCACGGGTCGGTCTTCTTGCGTGTTGCGCACACACACGGCCTCGCACAGATTCTCGGTCGGGCAGACCCGGGCGCACATGCCACCCAGCGGGTTGGACTCCAGAATAGTGCGCGCCGAACCGCGCAGGTTGTCATCGGCAATGCGCTTGATGAAGGACGGCACATCGATGCTGGTGGGGCAGGCCGTGGCGCAGGGTGCGTCAAAGCAATACAGGCAACGCTCGGCCTCCAGCAGCGCCTGCGAACGGGTCAGCCGGGGGCTGGCATCCGCAAAGCGCTGCGCGTAGTCGGCGGCGCCCAGTCGGCCGGGACGGATGTCGGGTTGGTAAGCAGTTGACACGCTAAAACTCCTGTTTAAAAAATCTGACCATTCAGTCAGGTTCTCGCCGGAATGCTAGCAATTGTGATGCCAATCTGTATCTAGGGGTTTACACCGGCCAGCCAGTTGCGAAACAGCCCCAGTGCGGCTGGCTCGTCCTCGCGCAGCGGTGCCACCAGGTAATAGGCACGCTCCCCGCGCAGCGGCTGGTCGCAGGCCACCACCAGGTCACCGCGGGCCAGTTCGGCCTCGATCAGCAGACGCGGCACCAGCGCCACGCCCAGGCCGTGGATGGCGGCGGCGGTCGTCATCGAGAACAGCTCATAGCGCGGGCCCGACAGGGCATGGGGCGCCGCCACCTCCATGGCGTCAAACCACTGGCGCCAGCCAAAGGGACGCGTGCTTTGCTGCAGCAGCGGCAGTTCGGCCACCGCCTGCGGACTGCGCGGCACACCCGGGCCCAGCAAACCGGGGGCGCACACCGGCAGCACGTCTTCATGCATCAGCAGGGTGGCTTGCGTGCCGGCCCAGTTGGCCACCTGCTCGGCCGTGCCGGCATACAGGGCGGCGTCGAAACCGGTGTCGGCAAAAAGGAAGGGCCGGGTGCGCGTCTCGATGTGCACCACGATGTCGGGGTGCTGCGCCTGCAATTGGGGCAGGCGCGGAATCAGCCAGCGCGTGGCAAAGGTGGGCACTGCCGCCAGATGCACGGCGCCCTGGGTGCCCTGGGTGGACATGGCGTTGAGGGTGTCACGCTCCAGCGCCAGCAGGCGCTCCGCCACCTGGGCCGCGTATTCCCGGCCACGCGGGGTCAGCGCCACGCCGTGGCGGGTGCGCCGGAACAGGGCCTGGCCCAGATATTCCTCCAGTGCGGCCACCTGGCGCGAAACGGCACTTTGCGTCAGCGCCAGTTCCTGCGCCGCACGGGTGTAGCTTTCGTGTCGGGCGGCGGCCTCGAAACAGAGCAGGGTGTGGGTGGCAGGGATTTTGCGGCGCATCACAGATCAGTGTACTGACTCTGCTCGACGGGGCAGTGCGATGCGATACTTGGGCTGCAGCGCTCCGCTTTTTCCGCTCTCCTGTTGCCCGTTTTGTATTGCATCCATGTCCGCCGTTAGTTTTCTGATTTGTGACCCCAGCCCCGCCCTGCAAACGTTCTCGCAGCAATTGCTGGCCGCCTACGGGTTTGATGCCGCGTCGATCAAGACCACCGGCAACCCCCAGGCCGCTGCCGAGATCGCCGCTTCACTCCGTCCCGATCTGCTGCTGACCGACTGGTTTGCCAAGGAATCCCTGTCCGGCATCGCCTTGCACCGGGCTATTCTGGTCAGTAGCCCCGGCTGCCGGCTGGCGCTGCTGTCGCACACCCACAGCCCGGACCAGGTGGACGAGGCCCGGGCAGCCGACGCCCTGTTTTTGCTGGCCAAACCTTTTACGGCGGATGCCTTGCGCGGCGAAGTGGCCAAGGCGCTGGACCTGTTGGCACGGTCCCACCCCGAGATCGCCCAGCGGGTCAGCGCCCACGCCCTGGCGACGGCGCAACCCAGAGCGGCGGTTCAGATCCAGCTGCCCCGCCTGCCGCAGTACAAGCCCGGCGACCGGGTGCTGTACCAAAACCGCACGGAATCCGTCAAAAACGTGATCCTGCGCCGCGGCGAACTGGTGGTGCAGTTGGACGGCGTGCCCGGCATGGTCGAAGCCAGCAAGATCGCCCGGCTCTAGGACGCACAGTGGGCTTTGCCCCGCCAAATATGCCGTGAGCGCATAACTGGATGACAAACAATCGTTTGTCGCCGCCCGCGTTCAGCACTACGATGCAGGGCAACGCAACGCAACTTGGAAGAAACCCATGGCCCACGCATCCTTCAACTGGCAAGACCCTTTCTTGCTGGACAGCCAACTTGAGCCCGACGAACGCATGGTGCGCGATGCCGCCGCCGCCTACTGCCAGGACAAGCTCCTGCCCCGCGTGACCCAGGCCTTTCGCGATGGCACGACCGACCCCGCCATCTTCCGCGAGATGGGCGAACTGGGCCTGCTGGGCCCCACCATTCCCGACACCTACGGCGGCCCGGGTTTGAACTACGTCTCCTACGGCCTGATCGCTCGCGAGGTGGAGCGCGTCGACAGCGGCTACCGCTCCATGATGAGCGTGCAAAGCTCGCTGGTCATGGTGCCCATCTTTGAATTCGGCACCGAGGCGCAGCGCCAGAAATATTTACCCAAGCTGGCCACCGGCGAATGGATTGGCTGCTTTGGCCTGACCGAACCCGACCACGGCTCCGACCCCGGCTCCATGGCCACCCGTGCGCACAAGGTTGCGGGCGGCTACAAGCTGAGCGGCTCCAAGATGTGGATCAGCAACAGCCCGATCGCTGACGTGTTCGTCGTCTGGGCCAAGGAAGTCTCCGAAGGTGGCCAGGTCGGCCCGATCCGCGGCTTTGTGATGGAAAAAGGCATGGCCGGTTTAAGCGCCCCCGCCATCCACGGCAAGGTCGGCCTGCGCGCCAGCATCACTGGCGAGATCGTCATGGACGGCGTGTTCTGCCCCGAGGAAAACGCCTTCCCCGAAGTGCAAGGCCTCAAGGGCCCGTTCACCTGCCTGAACAGCGCCCGCTACGGCATTGCTTGGGGCGCCTTGGGTGCAGCCGAAGACTGCTGGTTGCGCGCCCGCCAGTACACCATGGACCGCAAGCAGTTCGGCAAGCCGCTGGCGGCCAATCAATTGATCCAGAAAAAATTGGCCGACATGCAAACCGAAATCGCGCTGGGCCTGCAGGGTTGCTTGCGTCTGGGGCGCATGAAGGACGAGGGCACGGCTTCCGTCGAGATCACTTCCATCTTGAAGCGCAATTCGTGTGGCAAGTCACTGGACATTGCGCGGTTGGCGCGGGACATGATGGGGGGCAATGGCATCTCGGACGAGTTTGGCGTGGCGCGGCATCTGGTCAACCTCGAAGTGGTGAATACGTATGAGGGGACGCACGACATCCATGCGCTGATTTTGGGTCGGGCGCAGACGGGGATTGCGGCTTTTTAAGGCCCTGCGGAACAACCTCATCCGCTCAGCCGTTTGTGGGGGCTGGAATGGGGGTAAAGGCCTCTGCCTCATGGTGTCCTGCTGGCCACAAATCGGCGGAGACCTTTACCCCCATTCCAGCAGCGGTAACGGTGGGCACACGCGGCAATATGAATTCCACGCCACACACACTCACACGCCACTGCTCGCCGGGTGGGGTGAGGCCGGGAACCGATTTGTGGCCAGCAGGACACCATGAGGTCCCCGGCCTTGCCCCACCCGGCAGGCACAGGCACAGACGCAGACCCGTGAAATGCCACAATAAAAATAGACACGAAAGCACCCCATGACCGACAAGCCTTCCGCCCTCCCCCACATCAAGGTCCTGGACCTGTCGAGAGTATTGGCCGGCCCCTGGTGCACCCAGATGCTGGCCGATCTGGGCGCCGACGTCATCAAGATCGAAAAACCCGGCGAAGGAGACGACACCCGCCACTGGGGTCCGCCCTTCCTGCAAGACGCCCAGGGCAACAACACAAAACACGCCACCTACTTCACTGCCTGCAACCGCAACAAACGTTCCGTCACCATCGACATCGCCAAGCCTGAAGGCCAGGCGCTGATCCGCCAGATGGCCGCGCAAAGTGATGTGCTGGTGGAGAACTTCAAGGTCGGCGGTCTGGCCAAATATGGGCTGGACTATGCGAGCCTGAAGGCCCTGAACCCGCGCCTGATCTACTGCTCCATCACCGGCTTTGGCCAGGACGGACCGTATGCCGAGCGCGCCGGCTATGACCTGATGATCCAGGCCATGACCGGCATGATGGACATCACCGGCCGGGCCGACGGCACGCCCGGCGGCGGGCCGCAACGCGTGGGCGTGGCGCTGACCGATCTGTTCACCGGCGTCTACGCCTGCAGCGCCATCCTGGCCGCCATCGAGGTGCGGCACCGCACCGGAGAGGGGCAGTTGATCGACATGGCCTTGCTCGATGTCGGCATGGCCATCCTGGCCAACCAGGCCGCCGGATTTCTGAACACCGGCAAGGTGCCGCACCGCCAGGGCAACAGCCACCCCAGCCTGGCGCCCTACCAGGACTTTCCCACGCAGGATGGTGCGATGCTGCTGGCTATTGGCAACGACGGCCAGTTCGCGCGCTTTTGCGAGGCCACGGGCCAGGCGCAATGGGCGGCGGACCCGCGCTTTGCCACCAACACCCTGCGGGTCGAGCACCGCGCCGCGCTGATCCCGGCCATTGAAGCCGTCACCCGCCAGCGCACCACGGCGCAGTGGATTGCTTTGCTGGAGCACAAGGCCGTGCCCTGCGGCCCCATCAACACGATCGGCCAAGCCTTTGCGGATGAGCAGGTTGTGGCCAGAAAGCTTAAGCTCAATCAGCCTCTAGCCCTCGAAACCATTGATCATACAGCTATCAATTCAATAGCAACTGTGGCCAGCCCCCTGCGCCTGATGGATACGCCTGCGGTGGTGCACCGGCCGCCGCCCGCGCTGGGTGAGCACACCGAAGCAGTGCTCACCGGGCTGGGCCTGACTGCGGCGGCCATTGCGGCGCTGCGCCACCAATCGGTGGTCTAACCGGCGCTTGGGAATATCGGGGGGCTCTGCTATCCTGACGCATAGTCGCCACATTGCGTGACCCACTCAGCCTGACGGCATGAAGACATCCTTCACCCCGGTACGCCTTTTCCTTGAAGTCAGTGTGGCTGTCGCGCTGGCAGAGACCGTGGTCATGTTGGTGCTACCCGTACTGGCGCCGGGCCTGACCGGCCTCGCCGAAGGGCTGGTGGACGTGGCCCTGCTGATCCTGCTGTCCGGGCCTACCGTTTACTGGCGTTGTATGGCAGCCATGCGGCGGCCACAGGCATCGGCCCCTGCGCACAGGGACGTGTCGGCCCAAACCCTCAGTATTCATGCGGCAATCGGTATGACGGCGGCGGCACAGTTCGCTGGCCTGGCGGTCACGGGCGCCATTGTGGTCTGGCTCAAATTCGATCTGGACAAGGATGCCCAGATCCAGTTCGACCGGGACGCCGAGCGCATCGAGACAGAAGTCAAACGCCGCTTCAACCACCCTTTGATCGGACTCAAGGGCGCGCGCGGCGCCTTTGCCGCCAGCGAGAACATCTCTCGCAGGGAGTTCCGTGCCTACGTCGAGTCACGTGACTTGCCCAACGAATTTCCCGGCATCCGGGGGTTTGGTTTCATGGCCCGCGTGCAGCGCAGCCATCTGGATGCATTCATTGCCGCCGAACGGGCGGACTTCGCGCCTGAATTTACGGTGCAGGCCAGTGGCGATACTGCCGACCTGTTCGTCATCAAATACATTGAACCGATGGGGCCCAATCGGGCCGCCTTTGGCCTGGACATAGGGCAGGAGGCAGTGCGGCGCGAAGCCGCCGAGCGCGCCATGAACACGGGACAGCCAGCACTCACCGGGAAAATTGCTCTGGTGCAGGACGGCAAACAGTCACCGGGGTTTCTGTACTTTCTGCCGGTGTACCTCCACGGGGCGGACCCCGTGACTGCGGCGCAGCACCAGGCCGCACTGGTCGGCTTGTTGTATGCGCCCATCGTGGCCTCCGAATTGTTCGAAGGCCTGGTGGATGTGGTGCACAAGGCCTTGCGCATCGAGGTCCTGGACGGAACCGTCCTCAGCCCTGACAGCAGTCTCTTTGACTCGGAGGGCACCAGCAACGTGGCAGGGTCTGCAGCACCACAGGCGCTCGACAGCCTGCCGGTCCTGTCGGTGGTGCGGCCGATTGCCGTGGGGGGGCGCACCTTGAGCTTGCGCGTGAGCAGCACGCCCGCCTTCCACGCCATGCAGGACCGCACCAGTCTGGCGCTGGCCAGCCTGGCCGGTGCGCTGGCCAGCCTGTTGCTGGCCTTGACGGTGTGGCTGCTGGCGGTGGGGCGTTTGCGGGCCCAGCGCCTGGCCGAGCGCATGACCACCGATCTGGACCGCCTGGCACGGGTGGTGCAACACACCACCAACGCCGTCACCATTGCCGACACGCACATGCGCATCACCTGGGTCAACGAAGGATTTACCCGACTGACGGGTTACTCGCTGGAGGAAGCGCTGGGCCAGACCCCGGGCGACCTGCTGGGCAGTGGCAAGGCCGACCCGCAAACCATCCAGACCTTGGTGTCCTCCGTAGCAAGGGGTGAGCCCTGCCGCGTCGAAGTGTTGAACCGCGCCAAGGACGGCAGCGAGTACTGGGTCGATACCGAAGTGCAGCCCACCCGTGATGCGGATGGTGTGCTGATCGGCTTCATGGAAATTGGAACCGACGTGACGGTGCAAAAGCAGACCCAGAAGCGGCTGGAAGCCGCCATCCGCGAATCGAGAACCCTGCTCAGCACCGTGGAGACGCACACCATCGTGTCGATTGCCGACCACCAGGGGACGATCACGGAGGTCAACGACGCGTATTGCGATATCTCGGGCTACAGCCGGGAAGAGCTGGTGGGGCAAAACCACCGCATCGGCAACTCCGGCATGCACTCTGCGCAATTCTGGACGGATATGTGGGCCGTCATTTCCACCGGAGCCTCATGGCGCGGCGACGTCTGCAACCGCGCCAAGGACGGCTCGCTGTACTGGGTGGACAGCATCGTTGCACCATTCGTCGGCGACGACGGGCAGGTGGAACGCTATGTCTCCATCCGCACCGACATCACGGAGCGTAAGCGCGCCCAGCAGGTGCTGGCGGAGATGTCCGACCGCATGGCGCTGGCCATCGAAGGCGGCAGCGACGGCCTGTGGGACTGGATGGACATCAAGACCAACGCGCAGTGGTGGTCGCCCAGCTATTACGCACTGATTGGGTACACACCCGAAGAGCTACCAGCCAGTCTGGCGAGTTTCAGCAGCATCCTGCACCCTGACCACATGGACTTGTGCAACCAGGCGGCTGCGGGCGCAATTGCCGGCACCCGGGAGTACGACCAAGAACACCTGCTGATGACCAAAACCGACGGCTACCGCTGGTTTCGGTCCCGCGCCAAGGTCTTCCGCAACGCGGCCGGCGAGGCCATCCGCATGGCGGGTTCTGCCCAGGACATTCATGACCGCAAATTGGCCGAGGCACAGCTGAAGGAAGCGGTAGCCCGTGCCGAGCAGGCCAGCATCGCCAAGAGCCAGTTCGTGGCCAATATGAGCCACGAGATCCGCACCCCCATGAACGCCATTTTGGGCATGCTCAAGCTGCTGCAGAACACCGATCTGACGGTGCGCCAGCTGGACTATGCCGCCAAGACCGAAGGCGCCGCCCGATCACTGCTGGGCCTGCTCAACGACATCCTGGACTACTCCAAGGTCGAAGCGGGCAAGATGACGCTGGACCCGCGGCCCTTCCGCCTGGACCGGCTGATGCGCGACCTGTCGGTGATCCTGTCCGCCAATGTAGGCACCAGGAACATTGAGGTCTTGTTTGACGTGGACCCCGCGGTGCCCCAGTGCCTGTTCGGCGACGACATGCGGCTGCAGCAGGTGCTGATCAACCTGGGCGGCAATGCCATCAAGTTCACCAGTGCGGGCGAAGTGGTGCTGCGCCTGCGCCTGGTGGAGCAGACGGCGCAGGACGTGCTGGTCGAGTTTTCCGTGCAGGACAGCGGTATTGGCATTGCCCCCGAGAACCAGGCCCATATCTTCAGTGGCTTCTCGCAGGCCGAAGCCTCCACCACGCGCCGCTACGGAGGTACGGGTCTTGGACTGGCCATCTCCAGCCGCATGGTGGGTCTGCTCGGCGGCACACTGGGCGTCGACAGCGCGCTGGGGCATGGCAGCAGCTTTCACTTCCAGATACGATTTCCGCGGGCAGAGATGCCCCCGGTGGACCCGCCAGCACCGCCGCTGGCCGAACTGGGGGCGCTCAGGACCCTGATCGTGGACGACAACACGGTAGCCCGCGACGTCTTGCACCACATGGTGCAGGCCATGGGCTGGCAAGCCGACACCGTGGCCAGCGGCGCCGAAGCCATTGCCCACATGGAAGCCCGCGCCGCCGACAAGAAGCCGCCGTATGAAGTGATCTTCATGGACTGGCAGATGGCGGACATGGATGGCTGGGAAGCCAGCCAGCGTATCCGCAAACTGGCGGCAGGGGCCGTCACACCCATCGTCGTCATGGTGACGGCCCATGGGCGCGAATTGCTGTCCCAGCGCAGCGCCGAAGAGCATGCCCTGATCAACGGCTTTCTGGTCAAGCCGGTCACCGCCTCCATGCTGCTCGATGCCGTGGGGGATGCCAGGGCGGCGGCCAGGGCGGCGGCGCAAGGGCAAAATCCCGCCGCGCCCATGGCATCCGTCAAGCCCAAACGCCTGCAGGGTCTGCGCATCCTGGTGGTCGAAGACAACAAGATCAACCAAATGGTGGCCAAAGGCCTGCTGGCTCAAGAAGGGGCCACGGTCACCCTGGCCGACAACGGCGAGTTGGGTGTGGCGGCGGTGGTCGCTGAAAGCCCTCCATTCGATGCGGTATTGATGGACGTGCAGATGCCGGTCATGGATGGCTATGCAGCCACGCGCGCCATTCGCCAGCAGCTGGGCCTGACAGACCTGCCCATCATCGCCATGACCGCCAACGCCATGGCGTCCGACCGCGCCGCCTGTCTGGCCGCAGGCATGAACGACCACGTGGGCAAACCCTTTGAACTGGACCATCTGGTGGCCATGCTGCTGCGCTTTACAGCCCAAGCCCCCGCCCCCCAATCGCCACCCCACTGACCCATTCACATCCGCTGTACGCGAAAGGCCTGCACATGACACAACCCACTCAACCCCACCGGCGCGCCCTTGGACGGGTGGCAGCGGCTGGCCTGGCGGTCTTTTGGTCGCTGACAACACCTGTGCAGGCCCAGGAAAACGGGGTTTACCGTTTTTCGCCAGTGAACCTCTATGGCATTGAACTGACCGCCAGCTACTGGAACCCCATCATCGATTACGTGTCTGCCAAGAGTGGCGTCAAGCTGCAGCTCAAGATTGGACGCACGTCCGCAGACACGACCGCCTATGTGCTGGCCAACGAAGTCGAATTTGTTTTCTCCAACCACCTGTTCAGCCCGGAGCGGGATCATCTGGGGTGGAAGGTATTTGGCCGTCGCGCCACAGCCCCCATTCGCAGCCAGATCGTGGTGCTGACCGAGTCCCCCATCACCAGGCTGGAGCAACTGGCCAATGAAGCCGTGGCGTTCCCAGGGCCCGAGGGAACCGTAACCTACAAGTTTTCCTATGCGCATCTGCTGAACCAGAAGATTCCGGTTCAGGTGGTCTTCGCAGGCAACATGGACGGTGCCTTTGCGCAACTCGCCAGCGGCAAAGTCAAGGCGGCGGGGACGCAGTCGCAACTCAGCGCCGGCTGGTCCCGGCGCGAGGGCAAAACGCTGCGGGTGCTATGGGAGTCGGACCCGCTCAATGACCTGGCCTTGATGGCGTCAAAAAATGTGGCCGCCAAGGATTTGGCGTTGGTCAGCAAGGCCTTCCTGGAGATGGGTCGCGACCCTGCAGGGCAGAAGGTGCTGGCCCGTGTCTCCGAACTGGTGAAGCTACCACCCACAACAGCCTTTGTGCCCGCCACCGGCGCAGACTACACCGGCTACCGCAACTTCTACCAAACGGCACCCGCGAGCCTGCGCTAAGCACTGCCGTACCAGCCGATATGCATGCCATGAAGTCCCTGGAGCGCCTGCTGCCCTCATCGCTGAGCAACCGGGTGTTTGCGCTGTATGGCGTGACCCTGCTGCTGTTTGTCGTCGGGGGGCTTGGGCTCTTCCTGAAGTACCAGTTCCAGCGCCAGGTGGAGGACGCTGAGCTTGCCTCCGTGATGTTGATCGAGGTCGTAGCCCAGGCGGTGCAGGACAGCGTGGTGATCGGCGACTTTGACTCGGTGCAAAAGATCCTCAACAAGGGTGTACAAGGCTCGCAATTTTCGTCCGCAAGGTACATGGCTTCCGGTGGCGGCACCGTGCACGCGGACAATCGGCTGCAAGGGGAGCGCCACGCTCCCACGTGGCTTGTGCGCTGGGTCCAGAAGTCACTTGATGACGTCAACCGCAATGTGTCGGTTGGTGGCAAAGACTATGGCATTTTGCGGCTTCATTTTGATTCCCCCGCAGTAGCAGAGGGACTATGGTCGTTGGCGCTTCTGGCTTTGGGTGGTGGTGCGGCGGCGCTGACCGCCGGGTTGCTCCTGATCCGCATCGCCCTATCACGGTGGCTCGGGGGCCTGGAGCGGCTGCGCAAGACCGTAGAGACGCTGGGAACCGGTGCGACGCGATCCGTCAATCTGGTCATCGACAACGCACCGGCCGAAATCCAGAGTCTGGTCGACATGGTGAACCAGACCGCCGCCCTGGTGCGCGAGCGTGAAACCACGCGCCGGGCGCTGGACCAGCAAAAATTCGCGCTGGACCAGCACGCCATCGTCAGCGTGACCGATGCCCAGGGCGTGATCTTGTACGCCAATGACCGTTTCTGTGACATCAGCGGGTTCAGCCGCGCAGAGTTGCTGGGCCGCAACCAGCAGGAAATCCGCGCGGACACGCACTCTGCGGCCTACTACGATCAGATATGGAGCACCGTGTCCCAGGGCCAGGTCTGGCACGGTGAACTGTGCAGCCGCAAACGCAATGGCGAGCTGTACTGGGTCGATGCGACCGTGGTGCCCATTCTGGCCGAGGATGGTGTCACCCACCAGTACATCACCATCCGCTCCGACATCACGGCGCGCAAAGAGGCCGAGCAGGCGCGCCAGGCTATCAATGCTGCGCTGACCGAACGCACCGCGCAGCTCCAGGCGGTGCTGGACAACATTTCACAGGGGGTGGCGATGTTTGCAGCGAACAAGTCGCTGGTATTCCAGAGCCGGCGCGTCATGGAACTGCTCGACATCCCCCCCCATCTGATCGGGGCCGAGCTTGGAGAGATCATCGCCTACCAGACCGAGCGCGGTGACTTTGGAGGCGACTTTGCGCTGGTGGAGGAATGCGCGCGACCGTATCTTCGCGCCTTCGCGCGGGGCGAAGAGTTCGCGCCACCGCCCTTGTACAAGCGCAGGACAGCCTCCGGGCGCACGCTGGAGATTGGCGCCACCACGCTGGATACCGGGGTGACGGTGCGCACGTATACCGATGTCACCACCTATGTCGAAGCGCAGGCACGGGCCGAGCAGGCCAGTATTGCCAAGGGGCAGTTCCTGGCCAATATGAGCCACGAAATCCGCACGCCCATGAACGCCGTTCTGGGCCTGCTGCAGTTGCTGCAGGACACGGCCATGACGGACACGCAGCGCGACTATGTCCTGAAGACCGAGGGGGCCGCGCGGTCCTTGCTGGGCTTGCTCAACGACATCCTGGATTTTTCCAAGGTCGAGGCCGGCAAGATGACGCTGGACCCCCGGCCGTTCGACCTGGACAAGGTATTGCGTGACCTTGCCGTGATTTTGAGCCCCCAAGCCAGCAGCCAGGCCATCACCGTCCGTATGGACGTGGACCCGGCCGTCCCCCGCCATCTGATCGGTGACGACATGCGTCTGCTGCAGGTGTTGATCAATCTGGGTGGCAATGCCGTCAAGTTCACGGTCCAGGGCGACGTCGTGCTGAAGGTGCGCAGGGTCGAGCAGGGCGCGTTCGATGTGCTGCTGGAGTTTGCGATGTGCGACAGCGGCATTGGCATCGCACCCGAGAACCAGACGCACATTTTCAGCGGCTTTTCGCAGGCCGAGGCTTCCACGACCCGGCGCTTTGGCGGCACCGGGCTAGGCCTGGCGATCTCCAGCCGGCTAGTGGGCCTGCTGGGTGGGGAGCTCAAGCTCCACAGCGTCGAAGGCCAGGGCAGCACGTTTTACTTCCAGATTCGGTTACCGCTGGCCACCCCACCACAGGCCGGGGCCCCGGCCCTCTCCGCAGGCGCTGCCGACCCGGCCACCCGGCCAAAGCGGCTGCAGGGTCTGCGAATCCTGGTGGTGGAAGACAACAAGATCAACCAGATGGTGGCCAGAGGCCTGTTGACCCGGGAAGGCGCCGACATCACCGTGGCCGACAACGGGCAATTGGGCGTCGCCGCGGTGGCAGCCGCCCAACCACCGTTTGATGCGGTGCTGATGGACGTCCAGATGCCGGTGATGGACGGCTACGCGGCCACACGGGCCATTCGCCATGAACTGGGGCTGACGACACTGCCCATCATCGCCATGACGGCCAACGCCATGGCCTCAGACCGCGTGGACTGCATCCGGGCCGGAATGGACGACCACGTGGGCAAACCGTTTGAGCTGGACCATCTGGTGGCCACGGTCTTGCGCCTGTGCGCAGCTAGTGCCTAGGCCGGGCGGCCCAGCACTTCCCAGCGCTCCAGCGCAGCCATCAGCTCGTCGTCAATCGCGGCGTTGCGGGTGGCCAGCTTCATCGCCCGAACGTTGTCTATGGAGTAGAGGCTGCCATCGGCCAATGCTTCGCCGATGGCGCGCTGCTCGGCTTCCAGCGCGGCAATCAGGTCGGGCAGGCCGTCCAGCTCGCGCTGTTCCTTGAAGCTGAGCTTTTTGGTCTTGGCAGGCGGTGGTGCGGCGGGTGCGGTCGCGGAAACAGCCGCTGTGGCCTGTTCCTGTTTCTGCAGCTGTTCACGTTCGTAGTTAAAGGGCTTGGCCGTGGTTTTGCCCAGTGCCGCATTGATTTCGTTGGCGCGCTTGGTCTGGATCAGCCAGTCACTGACGCCGCCTTCGTACTCGCGCCATTTGGCATCGCCCTCATAGGCAATCGTGCTGGTGACCACGTTGTCCAGAAAGGTCCGGTCATGGCTGACCAGGAACACCGTGCCGTCGTAGTTTTGCAGCAGGTCTTCCAGCAATTCCAGCGTGTCGATGTCCAGGTCGTTGGTCGGCTCATCCAGCACCAACACATTGGCCGGGCGGGCGAACAGGCGCGCCAGCAGCAGGCGGTTGCGCTCGCCACCGGAGAGCGACCGCACGGGGGAGTTGGCGCGTGCAGGCGAGAACAAAAAGTCGCCCAGGTAGCTCTTGACGTGCTTCTTCTGGTTGCCGATCTCGATCCACTCGCTGCCGGGGCTGATGAAGTCTTCCAGCGTGGCGTCCAGGTCCAGCGCGTTGCGCATCTGGTCAAAGTAGGCCACCGTCACGTTGGCGCCCAGGCGCACCGTGCCCCAGGGGCTGTGGCCCGGTTCGGGCTTGGGTGCGTTGGCGGGCGCCGGGTCGGGCGTGTACTCGCCCAGAATGAGTTTGAGCAGGGTGGTCTTGCCGGCGCCGTTGGGGCCCAGTAGGCCGATCTTGTCGCCACGCAGAATGGTGGCGCTGAAGTTGTCCACGATCTTGCGGTCGCCGAAGCTCTTGCTCACATGCACCATCTCGGAGACCAGCTTGCCGCTCTTGTCGCCGCTGGACACGTCCATGTTGACGCTGCCCACGGCATTGCGCCGCGCGGCATGCTGAGCGCGCATCTCGTCCAGGCGCACGATGCGCGCCGTGGCGCGGGTGCGGCGGGCTTCCACGCCCTTGCGGATCCAGATCTCTTCTTGCGCCAGCAGCTTGTCGGCCTTGGCGTTGATGACTGCCTCCTGCGCCAGTTGCTCGGCTTTCTGCGTCAGGTAGGCGGCAAAGTTGCCGGGGTAACTGAGCAGCTTGCCGCGGTCCAGTTCGACGATGCGCGTGGCCACGTTGTCCAAAAAGGATCGGTCGTGGGTGATGGTGATGATGGAGCCTTTGAAATCGACCAGCAGGCCTTCCAGCCACTCGATGGAGTCCAGATCCAGGTGGTTGGTCGGCTCGTCCAGCAGCAGCACGTCGGGCTGGGCCACCAGGGCCTGGGCCAGGGCCACACGCTTCTTGGTGCCGCCGGACAGGGTGCTGACAATGGCGTCCGGGTTCAGATGCAGGCGCTGCAGGGTCTCGCCCACCCGCTGCTCCCAGTTCCAGCCGTCCAGGGTTTCGATCTCGCTTTGCATCGCGTCCAGATCACCGTGGCCCAGGCAGTATTCTTCAATCAGGCCGATAACCCTCTCCAAACCGGCTCTGACTGCTATAAAAACAGTAGCATCTGCATCGAGCTGCGGCTCTTGCGCCACATAGGAGATGCGGGTGCCGCTTTGCACCTGCAAGGTGCCGTCATCGGGTTTCTCCATGCCACCGAGGATTTTGAGCATGGAGGATTTGCCAGCGCCATTGCGGCCGATCAGGCCCACGCGCTCTTGCGTCTCTAAGGAAAAGTCAGCATGGTCGAGGAGAGGGACGTGCCCAAATGCCAGCTGGGCGTCAAGTAGTGTGATAAGTGCCATGTGGGTCGATTATCTCCTGCGTCCACGGTTTGCCACAGCGCAAACCGGGCGCTGAAATACCCAGGCACCCCCGGCGAGGCGCTAGCGTTTAAGTCAAATCCGTTTCAGCCGTGTGACAATCGGCGCTGATTTGTGCAGCGCACACCGTGTCCGAAGGAGATTTCCATGTTCAGTAGTCTGATGCCCCAGCGCGCAGAGTTTTTTGATTTGCTGGCCGCGCACTCAGACCGGGTCGTGGCAGGCGCCAACGCCACCCTGCGGCTGATGAACGGCCTGGGTGTGGGCAATGAAGACATTGCCGTGCTGGTGGCCGAGGTCAACACGAACGAGGAAAGTGCCGACAAGATCAAGGCCGAACTGATTGCCTTGCTGCACCGATCCTTCACCACGCCCATCAACCGGGACCAGATCCACACCCTGACGATTGAGCTGGACAATGTGCTCAACGCCCTGAAGAGTGTTGCCAATGCCGTCGGCATGTACAACATCCAGGAATCAACGGCCGAGGCCCGTGAGATGGCTGCACTGGGGGCCGATGCCTGCATGCGGTTGAACCGCGCCGTGATCGCCCTGCCCGACAAGAAGCGCAACCCCGAGACGGTAGGCCTGTGCAAGGAGATCGACGCCATCGAGTCCAAGGCCGATCAGGTGCAGCGCAAGGCGATTACCCTCCTGTTCAAGGACGGCGGCTCCCTCTGGACTGCGCTGAAAATGCGGGAGTTTTATGCACTGCAGGAAGATGTGCTGGACCGCTGTGAAGACGCGGCCAAGACGATTGAAGAAATCCTGATCGAAAATTCCTGAGTCGCCCATCCATGGAACATCTCTCCATCAGCATCTGGTCGCTGGTACTGCTGGTCGCAGTGGCCCTGGCCTTCGACTTCATGAACGGGTTTCATGATGGCGCCAACTCCATCTCCACCATCGTCGCCACCGGCGCGCTGACGCCTAAGCA
>ERZ724516.285-NODE-285-length-31954-cov-7.861720_pt1 | contig 31954 bp, 35 predicted proteins | sample MGYA00376049_ERZ724516 | MGnify/ENA primary metagenome ERZ724516 (study PRJEB28724, sample SAMN07190886) | activated sludge metagenome | isolation source: activated sludge of sewage treatment plant in Hong Hong | place: USA: Christiansburg, Virginia | collected... | reverse complement strand
CTAGCCCGCGGACAATTCGATCTGCAGTGCCCCGGCGCCCAGGCTTCGGTGCTGAGCCAGGAACTGATGCAGCCACTGTTCTTCGGCGGACCGGAGCGCGGCCTGTACACCATCGGCGTCAGCGGCTGCAACCAGCGCAAGACCTACCAGATCATCTGCCCGCAGGGCGAAGGCGGCTGCTTCCCGGCCGATACGCTGGGCAACATCCGCTGAGCGTAGCTGCACCCCGAACGATGTACCATAGCATTTCGGCATTCCCGGGCATGGCCGGACCGTACCGGCCACCCTTTCTTTAGACCTTTCAAAGGATCGCATCATGTTCCAGAAAATCTCCGCCTACCTTTCCGCCCTGGCACTTGCCCTGACCCTCGGCGCCTGTGCAGCACCAGGTAGCGGCCCGGGCGAAATGGAAATCCGTACCGGCGTCATCGAACAGATCACCAACGTCCAGATCGCCTCCAACCAGCACCGGGGTATCGGCGCGGTGGTCGGCGGCGTCGCCGGCCTCGGCATCGGCAGCCTGATCGGCGCCGGCACCGGCCGCGATGTCGCCATGGTGCTCGGCACCGTCGGCGGCGCGCTCGCCGGCAACGAAGTCCAGAAGAAATACGACCAGCCGGTGCCGGGACAGCAGATCATCGTCCGCACCAGCAACGGCGTACTGGTTTCGGTGACCCAGCCGGCCAACCCCAACCTGCGCCTGGGCCTGAAGGTCTATATCGAAGGCAGCGGCGAAGACGCCCGCGTCGTCGTCCGCTGAACCCATGCCATACCCCGTTCCGGGCGGCAAAATCGCTGCCCGGAACCCGTTGACCGCAACATTGAGACCTATGCCACGCATTGAAACAATCACCGTCGCTGCCATTGCCTGCGCGCTGGCTGGCTGCGCTTCCGACCCGCAGCTTGCCGACGCTGTTGGCGAATTCCGGGCGATCCAGACCGAAGTCGGCATCGCCCCCGACACCGTCCGCTACGAAGCCACGTATGAGGCTTTCCTTGCTCGCGTGGACAAAAACTGTAATCAGACGCCGGTTGGGCAGTACAGCATTCGCTATGCCCTTATGCAACAGGCGCCATTCCTCGACCTGACCTCGCGTTTCTTCAACGGAATCATTTCCGAGCAGAGTTACGTCGATACGCTGTCAGGCTGGTACTTCACCTCCAATGATTCGCCGGGCATCCGCTGCATCCTCCAGCAGATGCCGGCACGAGGCTCGCAGCCTCCATCAGCCTTGCCGCCGGTTCTCAAGTAAGCCGTGGCATCATTCCAGGTCGGTCGGCGGGCGCCGGCATTGGCGTGCCTTTTCGCCGCCTGCCTGCTGGGCGCTTGTGCAACCGGCCCCGCCGGCAATGGCAGCGAGCCGCATGAAGTACCGGTCTATCAGAAATTCGTGTCCGAGCCATCGCGCTTGCAGCCCGTCGCATCCGCGCCGGGCGCCCTGTCCTGGCAGGCAGCGGAGACGAACGCCGGCAACTATCGTTCCGTGGCGCTGGAACATGTCAGGGTGCGGATCGCTGCCGGGTCGGAAGCCGAATCGGTAGACCCGGCGGATCTCAAGAGGCTGGCCGACCAGTTCCATCATGCCATCGCCAAGGCGCTCGGCAACGAATATCCGCTGGTCGACAAGGTCGGGCCCGACGTATTGCAGATCCGCATCGTCATCTACGATCTTGAACCGACCAGCGCGGCAACCAGCGCCGTGGTCATGTTTACGCCCGACGCGCCGCTTCCTGAAGGGTCTGCCGGGACGCGGGTCACGGACGGCAAGGGCGCCTCGCCTTACCTGGGCCACAGCGGCATTGCCGTCCAGTTTCTCGACGGACATTCGGGCCATCTGATCGGCGAATACGTGAACCCCCGCTTCGGCAGGGAATACGCCGTCGATTCCACCCGGGCTTCGTTCACCGCGATGGCCGAAGGCGTTTCCAACTACGGCAAGACCTTCACCACCTGGGACGCTGCCCGGCAAGCCTTCGACGCCTGGGCAAAGCAACTGCGCAAGCGCCTCGATCGTGACCGGACACGCAGCAGCGACTGGGGCCATCCACGCCCGACCCGGACCATGCAAGATTCCCGCCCGCCAGATTTTTTCCCCGCCACAATGGCACCACCCCACCCCAGGAGTTAATCGATGAAGACTGCACTGAACGCTACCCTGCTTGCCCTGACCCTTGCTTTCGGCACCGCCCATGCGGCGGACGCCAAGATGGCGACCTCTGCCGCCGGCACCCCTGAAGTCGTGATGGGCGATGCGGTCAAGGCCGAAGCCACCGTCACGGCGATCGACAAGAAGACGCGCACCCTTACCCTCAAGGGCGAGGACGGCAACGTATTCGATGTCGTCGTAGGCAAGGAAGCCAAGAATTTCGCCCAGATCAAGGTGGGTGACCGCCTCGTGGCCGAGCACATGGAAGCGATCTCCCTCGAACTTAAGAAGGGCGGCGGCCTGCGCGAGACGGTCGAGAAGGACATTTCTGAAGCTGCCAAACCCGGCCAGAAGCCCGGCATGGTCAAGGGCCGCGAAATCGACTTCGTCGCCGACGTAAAAGTGGTCGATGCCAAGGCCGGCACCATCACCATCCTGGGCGCCAGCGGGCGCATGTACAAGCTGAAGGTCAAGGATCCGGCGATCATGGCACAGATCAAGGAAGGCGATCAGGTCAAGGGCACCTACATCGCGGCGACCGGCCTTGTCGTTCTGCCGCCCAAGCCCAAGAAGTAATCGGCTACACCGGCCATGCGAAGGCTGCCTGCGGGCCGCCTTTTTTATGTCACTGGCCCTGCCAGTGACGGTATCCCTTGTGGATTCGCCCGTCAGGCGCGGCGCCGCCCGGGCCGGAACTGCCAGGCATCGTCGTAATACGACGGTGCCTCGCTGGCCGCGACGACGCCCGGGATGCCGAGCAAAGGCAGGGGCTGAAAATCGCGCGGACGGGCGTAGCGGCCACTGGCCAATTCCGCTGCCAGCAATGCGTCGACCGCAGCCAGCCGGTCTTCGCAAGGCATGCGCAGCCAATCATCATCAACCTCATGAAGCACCGCCTTGGCAGTCAATCCACGGAAGGGGCTGAGCAACTGCTCGTAGGTCGCATGGCCGAAGACGACGAAGCGCATGGCGCCAAGCACGTCGGCCCGGCGCTCGACAAAGAGGGTTTTCCAGCGGAAATCGCGGAGCAGGTCGAGCAGTTCCGGCCGGCTCGAGAGGACGACGATCCCGCACTCGTCGAAATGGGTCAGCGCGTCCCGCGTCGTGCCACGTGCCGCACCGGCGGGCGTCATCGCCTGCACATGGCGCGCACTGATGGAGAGCTTGGTTTGCGGAAAGCTCAGCCAGACCAGTGCATTGAAGAAATCATGCCAGTTGCCGGGTCGCGTCTCGACTTCACCGCTCTCCCAGACCCGGCATTCGTAGGCGAGACCGTCCGCCTGCGGCGGCACGAAACGGATGCGCCGACCATTCGGCGCAATGATCGGGAAGCGTTCGGCCAGTTCGGCGACAGCCTTCGTATCCGGCCCCGGCGGCAGAAATTCAAGCCAGCGGCGGAGCGGATCGTATAGCGACGAGGCGAAGGCGGGAGAGGGATTCGACACGCGCGCGGCTGCCCGCTGTCAGCGCATTTTCCAGGAAAGCGTTTCGCCGGCGCGCAGCGGCACGATGGTGTCGCCGCTGATATAGGGGTAATCGGCCGGCACCGTCCAGCGCTCCTTGACCAGCGTCACGGTACCGGTGTTGCGCGGCAGGCCGTACCAGTCCGGGCCATGGAAACTGGCGAAAGCCTCCAGCCTGTCCAGCGCGCCAGCCTGCTCGAAGACCTCGGCGTAGAGTTCGAGCGCCGCGTAGGCGGTATAGCAGCCGGCACAGCCGCATGCCGCCTCCTTGGTCATCCGGGCATGCGGCGCCGAGTCGGTGCCGAGGAAGAACTTCGGGTTGCCGGAGATGGCCGCAGCGACCAGCGCCTCGCGGTGCATCTCGCGCTTGAGGACAGGCAGACAGTACCAGTGCGGACGGACGCCACCCTGGAAGATCGCATTGCGGTTGTAGAGCAGGTGGTGGGCGGTGATCGTGGCAGCTACGGTCGACGGCGAATCGAGCACGAATTCGGCCGCATCCCGGGTCGTGATGTGCTCCATGACCACCTTGAGCCTGGGAAAGCGCTGCACCAGCGGCACCAGCACGGTGTCGATGAAAACCTTCTCGCGGTCGAAGAGATCGATGGCCGGATCGGTGACCTCGCCATGCACCAGCAGCGGCAGGCCGAGGCGCTCCATTTCGGCCAGCGTGGCGTCGGCCTTGCGGATATCGGTGAGGCCGGCATCGGAGTTAGTCGTCGCCCCTGCCGGGTAGAGCTTCACTGCCTTGACGAAGCCCGACTCGGCCGCCTTGGCCACCTCGCCGGGTGGCGTGTTGTCGGTCAGGTAGAGCGTCATCAGCGGCTCGAAACCAGTGCCAGCCGGCAATGCGGACAAGATGCGGCCACGGTAGGCCGCCGCCAGGTCGACGGTGGTCACCGGGGGCTTGAGGTTGGGCATGACGATGGCCCGGGCGAACTGGGCGGCGGTGTGGGCAAGTACCGAAGTCAGCGCTTCGCCGTCGCGCAGGTGAAGGTGCCAGTCATCGGGACGGGTCAGGGTGATTTGCATGGCGTTCTTTCTACAGTTTTGCCGATTTTATCAGGGCACCCGGCCGCAGCCGGTCACAGCTTGCGTAGCACGTCCCGGCAACTCACATGCACCGCGATCCCCTTGCCCTGAAACTCGGCGACCAGCTTGGCGAACTCCCCCTGGCGCCAGGCATCGGGCCGGTCCGGGCTGACGTAGAGCACGATCTCCTCGCCCTGGTTGGCCGTACCGATGACGACCTTCGAGCGGTCCGGCCGCAGCGCGAGGGGAATCGGTTTGTCCAGCGCCTGCGTCTTCAGCCAGACGCACTCGTAGACGCGGCAAGACTCGGGACGGGTGTCGTAGATTTCGCAGCCGGCGCCGATCCGGCAATGCCGGCACCAGACATGCGCCGGCTTGTCGAGCTCATGAACCTTCATGGTCTTGCAGCAGGCGGTGCAACCGTCGCAACTATGCATATTCCCTCTCTTCAACGAACCGTGAGCCTGGCCGGCCTATTCCTTCAGCGCCAGCGCTCGCTCATACAGCGCATTCTTGGCCGCGCCGGTAATCGCCGCCGCCAGCTTTGCCGCCTGCTTGACTGGCAAGCCGTCGGCCAGCAGCAACTTGAGCACCCGTTCGCCCGCGCCGTCGTCGCCCCCGGCCGGGGCACCTGAAACCATCAGGACGAATTCGCCGCGCTGGCGATTAGGGTCTTCCTTGAGCCAGGCGAGTGCTGCGGTCAACGGCCCGGAATGGATGGATTCGAACAGCTTGGTCAGTTCGCGGGCGATGACCAGCGTGCGCTCGCCGAGAACGGCGGCAAGGTCGGCCACCGTTTCCAGGACGCGATGCGGCGCCTCGTAGAAGACCAGCGCGCAGGTCTGCCCGCGCAAACCCTCGATCGCCTGCCGGCGCTTCCCGCCTTTGTTCGGCAGGAAGCCGTAGAAGAGGAAATGCTCGTCGCAGAGGCCGGAAGCCGACAGCGCGGTGGTCGCTGCGCACGGCCCGGGGAGCGGCACGACCTTGCAGCCGGCGGCACGCACAGCAGCGACAATGCGGGCGCCGGGGTCGGAAATACCCGGGGTGCCGGCGTCCGAAATCAACGCCACTGCCTCGCCCGCTTTCAGGCGTTCGACGATGCGGGCAGCAGCCTCGTGTTCGTTGTGCTGATGGGCAGGCAGGGTGCGCGCCGGCGAACCGAGCAGCTTGAGCAGCGGGCCGCTGTGGCGGGTATCCTCGGCGGCCACCCAGGGCACACTGCACAGGACTTCACCGGCGCGGCGCGTCAGGTCACCGAGGTTTCCGAGCGGGGTCGGGACGACATACAATGCAGCGGATTCTTCCGTCATTTTTCCGGACATGCAGGCAAAGGCCAAAGATACCACCACCACACGCGGTCGCGAAGCCGAGGAACGGGCCGCGCGTCATCTGCAGCAGCGCGGCCTGCGCGTCGTGGCGCGAAATTTCCGTATCCGCGGCGGTGAGATTGATCTGATCTGCCATGACGGCAAGGCACTGGTCTTCGTCGAAGTGCGCCTGCGCAGCCGCAGCGACTTCGGCGGCGCCGCAGCCAGCATCACCGCCGCCAAGCGCCGGCGCATCGTTCTCGCCGCACAACACTACCTGGCCGGCAAGCCGGCATGCGACTGCCGTTTCGACTGCGTGCTGATCGATGGCGGGCAACTGGAATGGGTCCCGAATGCGTTTACTGCTGACGATTAGCCTGGCCTTGTGGCTGGGCGCGGCGCAGGCGGAAAGCATCCGCATGCTGGTGCAGAGTTCGCCGCTGGCCGGCAGCCAGTATTACGCGGTCGGCGAACAGTGGCGGCAGATGGCGGTCGGCGACCGCCTCGAGCTGATCCGCGAACCGGACAACCGCCACGACCGACGCGCCATCCGCGTCGAATGGCGCGGCCACAAGCTGGGCTACGTGCCGCGCGCCGAGAACCGCGCGCTGGCCGCAGCGCTGGATCAGGGCGACAAACTGGTCGCGCGCATTGCCCAATTGACCGAACACCCCGACCCGTGGCGACGCGTCCGCTTCGAGGTCTACGTCGAGCTGTGATGTAGAATGGCCCGGTTACCCGCTCCGCCCCGCCCAAACCCATGGATCTGATCGCCCGCGTCGCCAAGCATTTCGAGGACAGCGCCCAAACCAAGCTCGACGCTGTCGACACGATGGCGGCGCCGATCGCCGGTGCCATCGAAGCAATGACCAGTTGCCTGATCAACGGCGGCAAGATTCTCGCCTGCGGCAACGGCGGCTCGGCCGCCGACGCCCAGCACTTCGCCGCCGAGCTGATCGGCCGTTTCGAGGCCGAGCGCCAGGAACTGGCGGCCATTGCGCTGACCACCGACAGTTCGATCCTGACTGCCGTGGCCAACGATTACTCGTTCAACCAGGTCTTCGCCCGTCAGGTCCGCGGCCTCGGTCACGCCGGCGACGTCCTGCTGGCCATCTCGACCTCCGGCAACTCCGGCAACGTGATCGAGGCGATCCGCGCCGCGCACGAGGCCGACATGCGCGTTGTTGCGCTGACCGGCCGGGGCGGCGGCCAGATCGGCGAGATGCTGACCGACGACGATATCGACCTCTGCGTGCCGGCCGAACGCACGGCACGCATCCAGGAAACCCACCTCGTCGCCATCCACTGCCTGTGCGACGGGATAGACGCACTGCTTCTCGGAGTCGAATGATGAAAAAAACCGGACTGACCCTCGCCACGATCACGCTGATCGCTGCGCTACCTCTCCTTCAGGGCTGCGTGCCGGCGGTCATCGCCACCGGCGCCACGGTCGGCGTGATGTCGGCGACGGATCGCCGCCAGACCACGATCCAGACCGAAGACGAAACGATCGAATGGAAGGCCGGGCAAAGCGTTCCGGAAAAATACGCGGCTGCGTCCCACCTCAATTTCACTTCCTTCAACCGGCGCCTGCTGATCACTGGCGAAGTGCCGAACGAGGAGGCCAAGAACGCCATCGGCGATCTGGCAGCCAAGGTCGCCGGCGTCAAGGAAGTCCTCAACGAAACGACGGTCGGCCCTGCCTCCACGCTGTCCGTCCGCAGCAACGACAGCTACATCACCTCGAAGGTCAAGGGCCGCCTGGTCGACGAGAAATACCTGTCGGCCAACCACATCAAGGTGGTCACCGAATCCGGCGTCACCTACCTGATGGGCATCGTCAGCGAGCGCGAGTCCAAGCTGGCGGTCACCATCGCCCGCACCACGGACGGCGTGCGCAAGGTGGTCAACGTCATGGAAGTGGTCAGCGATGCCGAGATTCGTCGTCTCGACACGCCACCCGGCGCCGCCAAGCCGGCCGGCAGCCCCTCGGCGCCGGTCGAAAGCCGCTGAGTACCGACAACAAGCAGCACGGGGGAAGTAATCATGAATCTGGAAAAGGTGATCTTCGGCTTCTTCATCGTGCTGGCGGCGACGCTCAACTTCGGCTTCTTCATCGGCGACATCGACCGGCCTGAACTTCACCACATCTACGAACTGGCCGCCGCGCTGGTCGTCAGCCTGATCGCCACCGCGCTCAAGTTCGGCGACCGCACCCAGATCGGCGCCATCCACCTGTCTACCAGCCTGGTCGCCGACCTGCAACTGATCGCCGCAACGATCACCTGGGCGGTGGCGGTGCACGTCACCGGCGAAGGGATGACCGCCTCGGTCACTTCCAGCGTCGTCTCGCTTTCCGGCGGCGCCCTGTTCGCCAACATCGTCTCGGTCATCATCCTCATCGTCGAAACCGTGATGCTCCGCCGCTAGCACCATGAAAGCAGAGGCTGGCACCAGGAGTCGCGCGTGAACAGCGCCTTCTTCCTCGTCCTGCGGCGCATGCGGGTGCCGATCATCGTCCTGATCGTCATCTACGCGGTCTCGGTGTTCGGCCTGACGCTCGTTCCCGGGGTCGACGCCGAGGGCAAGGTCGCGGCACCGCTCAGTTTCTTCCACGCCTTCTATTTCATCAGCTATACCGCGACGACCATCGGCTTCGGCGAAATTCCCGGCGCCTTTTCCGATGCCCAGCGCATGTGGGTCACGGTCTGCATCTATCTGACCGTCATCGGCTGGTCGTATTCGATCGTCACGCTGATCGCGCTGCTGCAGGACAAAGGCTTCCAGAACACCCTAACTGTCAACCGCTTCAATCGCCGCGTACGCGGACTCAGGGAGCAGTTCTATCTGGTCTGCGGCTGCGGCGAAACCGGCAACCTTATCTGCCGGACCCTGGACCGGACCGGCCACGCCTTCGTCGTCATCGAGAAGGACGACCTGCGCGTCCAGGAACTCGATCTCCAAGATTTCAAGACCGACACCCCGGCCCTCGCCGCCGACGCCCGCAACCCCGAAAACCTGCTGCTGGCCGGCCTCAAGCACCCGAAGTGCCGCGCCGTACTGGCGGTAACCAACGACGAAGAGGTCAACCTCGCCATCGCCATCGCCGTCCGCCTGCTCAATCCTTCGATTGCCGTGATCGCCCGCGGACGAACGCCGGCGGTGACGGCCAACATGGCCTCCTTCGGCACCGACCACATCATCAATCCCTTTGCCCGCTTTGCCGAACACCTCGGGCTGGCGGTCGCCTCGCCCGAGCGCTTCCGCCTCATCGAACTGCTGACTGCGCTGCCGGAAACCCCGCTGCCCGAACCGCACCGGCCACCGCGCGGGCACTGGATACTCTGCGGTTACGGCCGTTTCGGACGTTTTCTCGCCGACCACTTGCGGCCGGCCGGCATCGAATTGACCATCATCGACCCGGAATGCGATGCCACGGAATTGCCGCACTCGATCTGCGGCCTCGGCACCGAGGCAACGACCCTGCGCCAGGCCGGCATCGAACGCGCCTCGGGCATCATCGCCGGCAGCGACAACGACGTGAACAACCTGTCCATTGCGGTCACCGCAGCCGAGTTGAACCCGGCCCTGTTCGTCGTCACCCGCCAGAACCACAGCGTCAACGGCCCCCTGTTCGAGGCCTATGGCGCCGATTTCACGATGGTGCCGAGCCGCATCGTCGCCCAGGAATGCATCGCCATCCTGACCACACCGCTGCTGGCCGCCTTCCTCGACTTGTTGCGCGAACGCGATGAAGCCTGGAGCGGCAACCTGGCCGGCCGCCTGCAAAGCCTCTGCGGCGGCCTGACGCCAGAGGTCTGGGGCCTCAAGCTGAACATCAGCAACGCCCAGGCTGGCTATAGGGCATTGATGCAGGGCCGCCGGATTGCGCTGGGCGATATCCTGCGCGACGGCACCGAGCGCAGCCGGCCGCTGCCCGTTGCCACGCTGTTGCTGCGGCGCGAGGATCAGGTGATGCTGTTGCCCGCGGACGACTTCCCGCTCGCCCCCGGCGACGAACTGCTCCTGGCCAGCACGCTTGCTGCCCGCAGAAATCTCGAACTGACCCTGCACAACCCGAATGAACTCGACTACGTGCTGACCGGCCACGAAACGACCGGAAGCTGGCTGTCCAGCAGGCTTGCCGCGCACAGAAAAAGCCGGGCACCGTAGCTGAGACGGAACCCGTTCAGCGATTTACGACTCGAACGCCGACCCAACCCCAAGAAAAGGATCACCCATGGCAAATCTCAAGTTCCTCGGCATTTCCGGCAGCCTGCGCGGCGCGTCGGCCAATAGCGGCCTGCTGCGCGCTGCCGGTACAAGGCTGCCCGCCGGCGTCACGCTGGATATCGCCAGCCTCGCCGACATTCCCTTCTACAACGCCGACATTACCGGTAAGCCGGCAGCGGTGCAACGCGTCCTGGCGCAGATGGCGGCGGCCGACGCCCTGGTCTTCGCCTGTCCCGAATACAACTATTCGCTGGCGCCGGCACTCAAGAACATCCTCGACTGGGCCTCGCGCGAACCCGGCAATGCCCTGCTCGCCGGCAAGCCGGCGGCGATCATGGGTGCCGGCGGCGGCATGGGCACTTCGCGCGCGCAGTACCACCTGCGCCAGGTCTGCGTCTTCCTTGACCTGCACCCGCTCAACAAGCCGGAAGTCTTCGCCAACGCCTTCGCCGGCGGCTTCGACGCAGCGGGCAACCTGACCGACGAGAAGATCGCCGGGCTGATCGGCGACCAGATGCAAGCACTGGCCGACTGGACGCGCCGACTGAAGGGGTAGCCCGCCGCTACGCGGCGAGCGCGCGGCGCAGGCGACGCATCAGCATGCCGAGGACCGGCAGCTTCATGTAGAGTTCCTCAGCGGCGTCCCAGTAGTCGCGGTGGAAATTGACCCGGCCATCAGCATCGAACTTCAGGTGCGATACGCCCCGTATCACTTGCGCCTGGTCCTTGCCCCATTTGCGCACCAGGTAATGGAAGGTCCAAACCAGCAGCACAGCGTGTTCGTCGACGACCCGTTCGCTGACGATGAAACGCGGCGCGCCGACCTGGCGGAACATGTGGCTGAAGATGTGCTGGATGGCGGCCACGCCGCGCACCTCGTTGAACGGATCCTTGAAATATGCATCGGCGCTGTAGAACTCGGGAAAGCGGGCGATGCTTTCCGGCGCCAGGCCGTGGTAGAAATCGATGAGTTCGTCGATGGTCATCTCAGCCTCCGGTCGTGCGCCGCACCAGCGGAAAATAGAGCCCGTAGGGCAGCAGGGCGAGGAGTTTCATCACGCGCGTGAAGCGCTTCGGGTAGTGGATCTCGAAATTGCCCCGCCGGAAGCCGTCGACCGTGGCCAGTGCCGCCTGGGCAGGGGTCAGCAAGGCAGGCATCGCAAAATCGTTCTGGGCAGTGAGCGGGGTCGCGACGAAGCCGGGGTTGATCACCCAGACGCCGATGCCCTGCGCGACCAGATCGAGATGCAGGCACTCGGCAAAGTTGATCAAGGCTGCCTTGCCCGGCCCATAGGCCAGTGCCTTGGGCAGGCCGCGGTAACCGGCCACGCTGGCCACGAAGGCAATGCCGCCACCAGCCTGCAAGTCGGGCAGCACCGTCGCCACGAGACGCATGGCCCCGTTGAAATTGACGCTGACGACCTTTTCGGCGGCCGCCAGATCGAAATTCGCGGCCCGCATCGGCACGTAGTCGCCGGCCAGGTAGATGACGAGGTCGACCCTGCCCCAGGCCGCAAGAAGCCGTTCGCGGGCAACGGCCAGGCCGGCAGCCGAGGTCGCATCGCAGGGCAGTAGCAGCGCGCCGTCGATGGCCAGGTCGCGCAATTTGTCCGCGTTGCGCGCCGACAGCGCCACATGCGCCCCGCGCCGGGCAAGCTCGCCGGCCAGAGCGGCGCCGATGCCGCTCGAAGCGCCGACCAGCCAAACGCGCTTGCCGGCCCACTCGGTGATTTTCGGGTTCTTCATAAAGCTAGTGCTTGACGAAGGTCAGGATCACTTCGCCAAGATCGAAGCCCCATTTCGACATGTAGGAGCGATTGAGCATCACCTTGTCATCCATCAGGAACATCCAGTCGTCGAAATCGACATGGTAGGTCTTGCCATCGACCGGCAGGGCGAGCACATAGCGCCAGCGCAAGGCGTTGCCGGCGACCTCGCCGATCGCCTCGCCGACGACGTCGTCGGCCGTCCCGCGCCAGGTACCGTCGGGCTGCATCTTCAGCGTCCATACCCGGCGCGACGTGGTGCCGTCCGACCACTTGAACCGTTCATCGAGAACCCCGGTATCGCCCGTCCACCGGGCATCGATGACCACATGGAAGCGCTTCTGGACGTCGCCGGAACGCCCCTGGAACATGCCCCAGGCGTCCAGCGTCCCATTCAGGTAAGTCTTGAGGTCAAGCGCCGGTTTCTCGGCGCGGTATTGCTCGACCCCGGGCGCAGCACAGGCGGATAGCCCGAAGGCGAAGGCAGCAGCAAGAGCAAGTTTCAAGTCAAATCTCCAGGGAAAGGCGCCAGCGCCAGAGCAGCAAAGCCGCCAGCGCCTTGAAGCCGAGGGGTAGGAGGGCGTAGGCAAGGGTCAGGGCGCCCAGGCCGTCGCTGCTGCCGGGCGCATAGCCGAGCAGCGCGAGGAGTGGTAGCGCCAGCCCGGCGGCCAGCGCCAAGTTTAGTTTGGCAACGAAGTTCCAGACCCCGAAACAGGCGCCGGCCTGCCCTTGACGCTCGCCGAGGTCGGCGGCGATCGCGGCGGGCAAGGCGAGGTCGGCGCCCAGCGCCAGGCCGGAAGCGATGCAGATGGCTGCAAACGGCCACAGGTCGCCGCTGCCGAGCTGGCTGGCACCAGCGAAGGCGACCATCGACAGCGCCATCGCGCCGAGCCAGGCGCGGACGCGCCCGTAACGGGCCGCCAGCCTGACCCACAGCGGCAGCGAGGCGGCGCCGGCGACGAAGTACACGGCGAGCAGCGGCCCGCTCGCCCGCTCGAGTTGCAAAACATCGGCGACGAAGAAGAGGAACAGTGTCGCCGGCAACGCTGCGGCAATGCCATTGGCGACGAAGACGCCGAGCAGCAGACGGAAGGCGACATCGCCCATGACCCGGCGCAGGCTGGGCAAGAGCGGCTGGGCAGGTGCATGCGCCGGCTGCCCGGCGCCAACCCGGCTGAAGGTGGTGGCGGCGACGATCAGCAGCAGGGGCGGCAGCACCCAGGCCAGGCGCGCAATGCCTGCGCTGAGCTCGCTCGCCAGCATCGCCGGCAGGGCAGCGGCGAGGACGACACCAAGCAGGCCGAAGCCTTCGCGGGCTGCGGTCAACCGCGTGCGCGCCGCCGAATCAGCGCCGACATCCGCACCCCAGGCCTGATAGGCGACCGAGGCGGCCGAGAAGCCAAGATAGGTCAGCGCCAGGGAGCCGACCAGCCACCACGCCGCCCCTGTCGCTGGCGGGTTGAGCAGCGCGACGAAGCCGACGGCGAACGGCAGCAACGCTACGGCCACCATCCCCGGCCGCGACACCCGGTCGGCCAGCCAGCCCAGCCAGGGGTCGATGCCGGCATCGAGGAGCCGGGTACCGAGCAGGATCGCACCGAGCAGTGCCAGTTCCATGTCGGCGGTCTCGGCGTAGAAGCGTGGCACGTGCACATAGATCGGCAGCGCGGCGAAGGCCAGCGGCAGGCCGAGCAGGCCGTACGACAGGATGCGGCCGCTGGTCATCGGCTCAGCTTGCAGGGCGCTTGAGCAGCGCAGCACGCAACTCCGGGGCGCTGGTTTTGGCGTCGAGCCAGATGGCGAAGAAAGCACGGGCAAAGGCCGGGTCGTCCACCGTCCCGAGGCTGCGGTCGTTGTAGAAGAAGCGCGCCTCGTCCGGAAGCTGGACGCCGACGATATGGTCGCCGGGCCGCACATCGGGGAAGATTCTGCCCATCTGCTCGCCCCAGCTCCTGAGCCGGGACTCGTCGGCAATGCCCAGATTGCGGATTTCCTTGACGCTCGCCTCGGCGATGTCGCGACCGCTGATGTTGCGCTTGTAGGTGAGCTTCAGCGCCAGCGGCGGGAGCAGCGGATCTTCGCCGCCGGCCCACAGCGTTGCCTCGTACACCAGGAAACCGAAACGGCGGAACTCGCCGCTGCCCCAGCGCCGGAAGCCGGCGGTCGGGGCTTCCGGCAGCGTGCTGGCGAGGCCGGCCAGTGGCCAGGCAGCCAATCCCAGCAGGAAGCGGCGCCTAGTGATGACCGAGCTCGAAATGGACGACATCGATGTTGCCTGCAAGGAAGGCTGCCTCGCAGTAGCAGAGGTACATGCGCCAGAGGCGACGGAAGGGCTCGTCGAAGCCGAGCGCAGCGATCTGCGGCCAGCTGGCTTCGAAAGCGAGGCGCCAGTCGGCCAGGGTCCGGGCGTAGTCGGTGCCGAACGCGTATTCCCCGCGCACCGCCAGTCCTTGCCGGGCCGCCGCCGCGCGGAAGGCCGAGCGGGACGGCAGCATGCCGCCGGGGAATACATACTGCTGGATGAAGTCGGTCCCCTTGCGATAGTCGGCAAACAGGTCGTCGCGGATCGTGATGCTCTGGACGACGGCCCGGCCACCCGGCTTCAGCGCTCTGGCGATCGTTTTGAAGTAGGTCGGCCACCAGCGCTCGCCGACCGCCTCGAACATCTCGATCGAGACGACATGGTCGAATTGCTCACGCGTGTCGCGGTAGTCCTGCAGCCGCAGGTCGGCTTCCGGTACCCGCTTCTGCGCCCACTCGAGCTGGGCCGGCGACAGGGTCAGGCCGGTGACACGCAGGCCTTCCTGGACGGCCATCTCGGCGAACCCGCCCCAGCCGCAGCCGACTTCGAGCACGCTTTGTCCCGGTTCGGCGTGGAGGCGGCGCAGGATGCGCCGGTACTTGGCGCGCTGCGCGGTTTCGAGGTCGCCGCCATCCACAGCCCGGTAAAGCGCGCTCGAATAGCTCATGGAGGGGTCGAGCCACAGTTTGTAGAAGTCGTTCCCGAGATCGTAGTGCGCCATGATGTTGCGCTTGCTGCCGGCCCTGCTGTTGTTGTTGAGCCAATGCCGGACCCGGGCCGCGATGAGGTTGCGCCACGAACCATAGACGGCTTTCTTCAGGACGTCGCGGTTTCGGGTCAGCAGGGTCAGCAGCCCGGTCACGTCAGGTGAATCCCAGTGGCCGTCGAGGTAGGCTTCGGCGAGGCCGATGTCGCCGCGGGCGAGGACCTGGCTGAACATCGCTTCGTCATGCACCTGCAGGGTCACCCCGTGTTCCCCGGCGCCGAAAAGCCGGCTCGAACCATCGGGCAGCCGGACTTCGAGCATCCCGCCCTGCAGTTTTTCGAGGAGTGCGAGCACCAGTCGCGTATCGCGGGCCAGGCTGTCGCTGCCGCGCAGGGTCATCGTGTTGTTCATTTTGGCGATTCCTGAAGGGGTTGATGATCATGAGACGAGCGGGCGCCGACGAAGGGCACGCCCTTGAGCCAGAGTTTCAAGGCTTGCCAGTGGATGCGGAACACCACACCGGCAGTGAGGAGCGGCATGCGCAGGAAGGCGCCAAGCAGGGCACGGCTCGACCACGCTGCCGACTTGCCCGAGATCGAGGTCAGCAGCACCTCGCCTTCGGCATCGTCGTAGTCGATGCGGATGACGGGACATTTGCGCTGGACGTAGAAGCGGAAGCGGTAGCCGCCCTCGACCTCGCAGAAGGGCGAGACATGAAAGGCCTTGTCGGCCCGCAGCTCCTGGCCCTCGCGTAGCGGTGCGCCGTCCGTGTTGTGCAGAAGGTAGCTGTGGCGGCCGCCGAAGGTATTGCTGACCTCGGCGAGAACGGCGATCAGCTCGCCGGCGCGGTTGTGGCAGAACCAGAAGCTTACCGGGTTGAAGACATAGCCGAAAACCCGGGGGAAGCACTGGATGACGATCTCGCCGTCGTCGGGCAACCCCTGCTGGCGCAGCAATCCCTGGATCCAGGGCAGCAGTGGCGACCCGTCGCGCGGCCCATGGTCCTGCTGGTGGAAGCTGAGCAGGTTGCTGCGGTCGACCGAGAAAATTGGGCCATTTCCCGCTGCCAGGTCCGCCACCGGCAACTGGACGAAGAAGACCGGGTAGGTGAAGGCGTTAAGCACCGGCCGCAGGCGCCGGTGCATGACCTGGCCGATAACGAGACGCGGACTGATCGCCATTTTGCGCTCAGGCGCTCGCCAGCTCACGGACGCGAGACAGCGCCTCGCCCTGCCACGGCGCATGGATGCCCAGGCCGTTGGCGACGCGCAGTGCCGACTTGAGACCATCCTCGTGGAACCCGTAGCTACCCCAGGCGCCCGCCAGCCAGATGCCGTTCTCGCCCTGGATGCCCTCTAGGCGCTGCTGGGCGGCGATGGCCGGACCGTCGAAGATCGGGTGGGCATAGTCGAATTCGGCAATGACCGTGGCCGGATCGGGCTCACGCGCCGGGTTGAGCGTGACGACGACGGGCGTCGCGAACGGCAGGGGCTGCAGGCGGTTGATCAGGTAGGATACCGCCACTGGCTGTTCGCCCGGCGTGCCGCTGCCGGCAGCGTAGTTCCAGGCCGCCCACAGTTTTTCGTCGCGTGGCAGCAGGGCGCGATCCGTGTGCAGGACGGCGCGGTTCGGCTGGTAGCGGATCGCCGAGAGCACCTCGCGCTGCGCGTCGCTGGCGGTGAAGCCGAGAATGGCGAGGGCCTGGTCGCTGTGACAGGCCATCACCACCTGGTCGAAATGCTCGCTGCCGCCGGCATGGGTTACGCGCAGCCCGGCAGGCTCGCGGGAAACGGCGCTCACCGGGCAGGCGAGGCGGATATCGTCGAGTTGGACGGCGATCTTGCGCACGTATTCGCGACCGCCCCCTTTCACCGTCCGCCACAGGGGCCGGTCAAAAACCTGCAACAAGCCATGGTTCTGGCAGAAGCGCACGAAAGTTGCGAGCGGCGTGTCGAGCATCTGGCCGGTGGGGCACGACCAGATCGCGGCGGCCATCGGCAGCAGGTACCATTCCGAAAATGCCGGCGAGTAGCGTCCTTCATGCAGGAAGTCACGCAGGCTGCGCTGGTTGTCGGGATGCGACAACAGCCAGGCGACGCTTTCCCGGTTGAAACGCAGGATGTCGGAGAGCATGGCCCAGAACTGCGGGCGCACGAGGTTGCGCTTCTGCCCGAAGACGGTCGCCAGATTGCTCCCCGACCACTCGATGTCGGGGTTCTCCAGGCTGACCGCGAAAGACATCTCGGTCTCGACGCTGTCCACGCCGAGCATGGCGAACAGCGCGATCAGGTTCGGGTAGGTCTTCTCGTTGAAGACGAGGAAACCGGTATCGACCGGGTGCGTCTTGCCTTCGAGATGGACGTCCACTGTGTTGGTGTGGCCGCCGAGGTAGTTTCCCGCCTCGAACAGCGTGACTTCGTGCTGGCGACCGAGCAGCCAGGCACTGGCGAGACCGGAGATGCCGGCGCCGACGACGGCGATGCGTTGCTTACCCATCATGCCTCCTTAAGCGTTTGACCCGTGAAGCTCGGCGTAGGCCGAGTGGTTGTGGATGGATTCGAAGTTCTCGGAGATGACTTTCCACGAAGCGATGCGTGGCTCGTCCATCAGGCGCAGGGCGATGTCTCGGACGAGATCCTCGACGAACTTCGGGTTGTCATAGGCACGTTCGGTCACCCACTTCTCGTCCGGCCGCTTGAGCAGCCCGAAGACTTCGCAGGAGGCCTCCTCCTCAGCCAGGCGCACCAGCTCCTCGATCGTCAGCGCCGAGCGCAATGCGGCTTCGAGCGTGATGTGTGAACGCTGGTTGTGGGCACCGTAATCGGAAATCTTCTTCGAACAGGGGCACAGGCTGGTCACTACCGCCGTGACACGCAGGGTCAGCACCGAGTTGCCGCCTTCAGGCTTGTCGATAACCAGCGTCGCATCGTAGTCGAGCAGGCTTTGGACCCCCGAGACCGGCGCCGTCTTGCGAATGAAGTAAGGAAAGCTCATCTCGATGCGCCCGCTGCTGGCATCGAGGCGGAGCAGCATTTCCTCGAGCATCTGGAACATCCCCTCCTGGCTCAGTGCCTCATTGCGACCCTCGAGGAGTTCGACGAAGCGCGACATGTGCGTGCCCTTGACCTCGGGTGGCAGGCCGACGGTCATTGCAAGCGTGGCGACGGTATTCATGGTCTCGCCGCTGGCGCCAGCGATCTGCAGGGGATAGCGCAACCCTTTGACCCCGACGTTCTGGATCGCGAGGCGGCGCGTATCGGCGGCGGACTGGACATCGGGCAGGAAGAAACGATCGGGTGCGTTCATGGCATTGGCTCCTTGGGGTTGGGGCGGACGTTCTATTTGAGGAACTCGTCTATCTTTTTCAGCAGACTCCTGTCTTCCGGCTTGGTGAAGCTGGTGTAGGCGACCACCTGCGTCCCGTCCCGGTTGATCAGGTACTTGTGGAAATTCCAGCGCGGCTTGCTCCCGCTCATCTCGGCGAGTTGCTGGTAGAAGGGGTTGGCATCCTTTCCCTTCACCGTGGTCTTCGCCACCATCGGGAACTCGACGCCATAGGTCAGGCGGCAGAAGTCAGCGATTTCCTTTTCGCTGCCGGGTTCCTGTTCGCCGAAGTCATTGGACGGGAAACCAAGGACAACCAGCCCCCTGTCCTTGAGCTGTGCATAGAGCTTTTCCAGGCCCTCGTATTGCGAAGTGAACCCGCAGAAGCTGGCTGTATTGACCACGAGAATCACCTTGCCGGCGTACTGGCAGAGCGGCATCGGCTTGCCGTCCTGCAGGCCGGCGAAGGTGTACTCGAGCAGGGCCGGGCATTGCGCGGCTGCAGCAGCCGGCACGACACCGAGCGACAGGAGGCCGGCGAACCACAGAGTCTGCTTGAAACTTTTGATCATCATCGCTTGATTCCTTATTTTGTCCTGGACAAACATGGTATTTGATCGTAAGATATCGACACAACCAGAGTTTGTCAACATTTTGTCTAGTATTTGTTCAGGACAAATATGAATAATCCAAGCTTCAACATCTCCGCCGTCGAACGTGATACCGGCCTCTCCAAGGACGTCCTGCGCATGTGGGAGCGCCGCTACGGGTTTCCGGTGCCGGATCGTGACAGCAACGGCGAGCGCAACTACCCCGCAGAACAGGTGGAGCGGCTCAGGCTGATCAAGCGGTTGATGGACGCCGGCCACCGGCCGGGAAAACTGATCGCCACCCCGACGGATGAATTGTCCCAGCTGGCCCCCAGGCGCCAGTTGCCTTCCGGTGCGCAAGCCAATGCCGGGGCAGCCGCCGATCTCGGCGAGTTGCTGGCGCTGATAAAGCGGCATGACGGCGCCGGCTATCAGCAGGCGATGCAGCAGCGACTCGCCCGCCAGGGGCTACAGCATTTTGTCCAGGACACCGTCGCCCCGCTGACCCGCCATGTCGGCGAAGCATGGGAGGACGGCAGCGTCGAGGTGTTCGAGGAGCACTTGTTCACCGAACTGACCAAACGGCTCCTGCGCCAGGCGCTGTCGACCCTGCCCGGCGGCAAGCGCAGTCCGCGCATAGTCCTCACCAGCGTGCCGGACGAGCCCCATGTGCTTGGCCTGCTGATGGCGGAAGCGCTGTTCGCGCTGGAAGGGGCGGAGTGCATTCCGCTCGGCACGCAGATGCCGCTCCTCGAGATCGCCCGCGCAGCGAACGCACACCGCGCCGATATCGTCGCTCTCTCCTTCTCGGTCGCTTTCCCGCAGCGCCAGATTCCGGGCCTGCTGCAGCAACTGCGCATGGTCTTGCCGCCGGCGGTCGCACTTTGGGCTGGCGGCGGCGGCGTCCAGCGATTGTCGAGAATCGACGATGTCGTGCTGTTGTCCGCACTCGACGATGCCCTCGCGGCGATCACCGCCTGGCGCACCGCGCATGCGTGACGTGCGCAACCTTGCAGCGAGGGGCCCTTCAGGCTTTTATCGGGTTAGCTGCCCGCGCCCGCAAGTCGAGAAAACTTAGCGGGGCAGGCCTGCTGCTGCATCAGCAGGAAAACTGCAGCCTCATCCCTGCACCAGCGCTTTGGCATAACTGGGGAGGTCAATCTCCACCGTCTCCACGCTCAACTGCACCTCCATGCCGCCCATGGCATGCCCCCCCGAGCTCAGTGCTGCGAGCACCGTGTCGGAAAGCGCTTTGCGTTCCTCACTGCCGCGGCCTGACAGCAGCGCGATGCGAACATGGACGAAGCCGCGGTCTTGTCCTGGGGTTCCCACCGCAAAACAGTCAATGGCCAGCGCCCGGGACTTGATGTCCGCTTCGCTGAAGAGCCCGCTATCAAGACAGGCCCGATTGACCCCCGCCAACACCTTCGCCGGGTCGAAACCGTCAAGGTTGCGTGTGTATTCGACAGTGATGTGAGGCACGACAATCTTCCCAAGGCTATTGAACGGGTCGCCGGGCGAACCGGCGCCGTTCAGATATATCCCAGCAATTTCCACCAGGCGGTGCCGACCACGACCAAAATCAGCAGGTTGACCACGCTCATCGCGGCGCCTGCCCCCCACCATTCATTGAGGGTGGTATAGCCCGAGCCAAAAATGATGGGCGCCGTGCCGGTGCCGTAGTGGGTCAGCGACATCATTAGCGATGACGAGAACGCCAGCAGCAGGGCCAGCAGCATGGGCGGCGCGCCCAGCGCGACGCCCGCCGCGAAGAATGCCCCGAACATGGCGGTGATGTGCGCCGTGGTGCTGGCGAAGAAATAGTGGGAGTAGAAATAGATCAGGACAAGGATCACGGTAGCGCTGATCCAGCCGAGACCGAGGTGATTGATGCCGTTCTGGATAGACAGCGAGAACCAGCCGATCAACCCGAGTTTGCCGAGGAAGGTCGCCATCATCACGAGCGCCGCAAACCAGATCAGGGTATCCCAGGCGCTCTTGGCCTTGAGGATGTCCTCCCACTCCAGCACCCCGGTCAGTAGCAGCAGCGACAGGCCGATCATGGCGGTGGTGGTCGCGTTCAGGTCCATGTCGGGGCCGAGCAGCATGGCGGGCATGCCCGCCCACATGGCCAGCATCAGCGCCAGAACACCAAGGGTAATGAATTCCGAGGACTTCATCGGCCCGAGCTTTTCCAGCGCGGCGATGGCCATGCCCTTGGCGTCCGGCGTGTTCTTTATCTCGGGCGGAAACAGGAAATACAGCACCAGCGGCATCAGAGCCAGCATGCATAACCCGGGCAGCAACGCGGCGAATGCCCACTGGGCCCAGGTGATCTGGATCGACGAGTTGGTTGCCTTGGCGATCAGGTCGACGATCAGCGGGTTGGGTGCGGTGGCCGTGATGAACATGGCCGAGGTGATCGGATTGGTGTTGTAGTTGACCAGAGCCAGATAGCGGCCTATCTTTTTCTGCGTACCCAGTTCCGGGCTCGACTGGAAGCCGTCCGCGATCGAACGCATGATGGGGTGGACGATGGCGCCGCCGCGTGCAGTGTTGCTCGGCGTGACCGGGGCGATGACCAGTTCCGACAATACCAGGCCATAGGCGACGCCGATCGTCTTCTTGCCGAACAAGGAAATGAAGTGATAGCCGATGCGCGTGCCCAGCCCGGTCTTGGTAAGCGCCACCGCAATCATGACGGCAATCGCGATCAGCCAGATCAGGGGATTGGCAAACCCGCTCAAGGCATCGGCGATCGCGCCTTCCGGCTTGCCTGGCCGGGTGACTTCGGTAATGGCGACCAGGGCAATGGCAATGATCGACACCGCACCGATCGGCAAAGCCTTGCCGATGATGGCGGCAATGGTGCCGGTGAACAGCGCCAGCAAATGCCAGGCTTCGGGCGTGACCTTGTCCGGTACCGGGATGACGAACCAGATCAGAAGGGTGAGTCCAACCGAAATCGCGGTTGGGATGGGCTTCGGGAAGGTGAGCTTGTTCATCGTATTCCGCCAGGAGTTAAACTTGCGACGCGACGCTGCCAATCGACTGTACCTGATCGGCTGAAAAAAGACAGCCTTCCTGTCTTGCGGACCACCGAGCCCGGATCCGGCAGGCACTGCCTCAACCCGCAGCTTTCGTGCCGTTTTTCAGACAATAAATACCCGCTGATCGCGATTCGGCCGGAAATTCTGCGAAAAAATACCCATAGGCTCTAAAATGGTGCGGTGTTTTCCGCGATGCATGCCATGCACTACGCAGCTCCCAGCTTCGAATCCAAAATCTGCCCGCCGGACCAGTTGACCGCGCGAGCTGCAGGCATGGCGCGCCCGCTGGTGTTTACCAACGGTTGCTTCGACATCCTGCACCGCGGCCACGTGACCTATCTGGCGCAGGCAGCCGCCCTTGGTGCAAGCATGGTGGTCGCACTCAATTCCGATGCCTCGGTCAGACGCCAGGGCAAGGGTGACGACCGGCCGGTCAATGCGCTCGCAGACCGCCTGGCGGTGATGGCAGGACTGGCCTGCGTGACGCTGGTCACCTGGTTCGACGAGGACACCCCGCTGCAGCGCATCATCGACTGCCGCCCCGATATTCTGGTCAAGGGCGGCGACTGGCCGGTGGCGAGGATCGTCGGCGGCAACGAAGTTGCCGGCTGGGGCGGAAGCGTGCATTCGATCCCGTTCATTCACGAAAAATCGACCACCGCCCTGCTCGAAAAGATCCGCCGCCTCTAGCCGGAAAAATCGCACGGATGACAAACCTTAACGATACCCCGACCGAACAACTGCTGCAGGCGCACCAGCGCGCCAAGCTATTCCTTCTGATCGGCATGCCGATTCTTGCAGCTTACGGAATTGCCGCGCTGCGCAACGCGAACTGGCCGTTGATGAGCCTGATCAGCCTCAACGTGCTGATCATCGGCGGCAGCTACTTGGCACTGCTGCGTGGACCAAGCCGCCCGAACACCGTCCGCCCGGGGATGGCCTCGTTCGCCACGCTGCTGCTCTACATGGTGGCCTTTTCCGGCGAAGAGCACGGCCACGCGCTCTGGTTCTTCTCGTTCCCGCTGGTTTCGATCATGCTGCTTCCACCGCGGGAAGGCGTCATCTGGTCAGGCCTGTGCATCGCCATCGCCACCGCCATCATGTTACTGGGTGGCCCTGAAACAGGCACCAGCGCGTATTCGCTGGCATTCGCCTCGCGCTTTACGATCACTTCCATCCTGATTGCCGGCGGCACCTACTGGTCGGAAATCATGCTGCGTCGCTACCAGGAAGAAACCATGGCGCAACGGAACAACACCGAGGCCGAGAGCGAGCTCCTGAAAGCGGAAATTGCCCGCCGCGTGGCGCTGGAAGTTGACCTGCGCGTTCTCGCCTCGACCGACCCACTGACCGGACTCATCAACCGCCGCGCCTTCATGGAACGCTTTACCCATGAACTGGCGCGCAGCCAGCGCCACGGTCCGTCACCCACGCTGTTGCTGCTCGACATCGACCACTTCAAGAAGATCAATGACAAGCACGGGCACCCGGCCGGGGATCTGGTGCTCGCCCATCTCGCGCAGTTGCTCAAGTCCAGCGTGCGCAACGTGGACATCATCGGCCGCATCGGCGGCGAGGAATTCGCGGTGGTCCTGGTCGAAACCAATGCAGCGATGGCCGAACCCGTCATCGAACGCCTGCTCGAACGCTTGCGCACCACCGCGGTGACACTCGCCGACGCCACGACCCTCAATTTCACGGCAAGCATTGGCAGTACTGAAATCCTCTGGGGCGACACCGTTGATACGGCGATCCAGCGGGCTGACGAGGCCCTCTACACAGCCAAGAATACCGGCCGCGACCGCCACTGCCAGCGCTGATGCGTCCTAGAGCACGACCTGCGTGCCGAGTTCGACCACCCGGTTGCTGGGGATCTTGAAGAAAGCAGTGGCCGATCCGCCATTGCGAAACATGGCGACGAAAATCTTTTCGCGCCAGAACGCCATTTCGGAATTGAGCCTGGGAATCAGCGTTTCGCGGCCGATGAAGTAGGAGGTGTCGAGCAAATTGAATTCAAGCCCCGCCCCGGCACACATCGACAGCGCGAGAGGAATGTCGGGCTCGTCCTTAAAACCGTACTGGATGATCACGCTCCAGAAATTGTCGCGCAGCCGCCTGACCTCGACCCGGTCGATGTCAGGCACGTAAGGCACATCGAAGAACTGGGCGGACACCAGGACGACCCGTTCGTGCAGCACCTTGTTGTGCATCAGGTTGTGCAGCATGGCATGTGGCACGCCATTGGGATCGGAGTTCAGGAACACAGCTGTGCCGGCGACCCGGGTCGGCATCGACGCCGCCAATGACTCAAGGAACAGCGAGAGTTCCAGGCGCTCACCCTTGAGGCGCTCGGCGAGCAGCTGACGGCCACGCTTCCAGGTTGTCATCAGGACGAAAACCGCTACCCCAGCGACCAGCGGGAACCAGCCACCATCGGGAATCTTCAGGATATTCGCCGCCAGGAACACCAGTTCGACCGCCAGGAAGCAGGCAAACAGGGCGCCCGCCCTGGCCCAACCCCAGCCCCAGCCGCGCGCGACGACGACAGTCGCGAGCAGGGAAGTGATCACCATGTCGCCGGTCACCGCAATGCCGTAGGCCGCTGCCAGATTGTTCGAGGACTTGAAACCGAGCACGAGGATCATCACCGCCAGCATCAGCCCCCAGTTCACCGCCGGCAGGTAGATCTGCCCCTGCTCCTTCTCCGAGGTGTGCTGCACTTCCATGCGCGGCACGAAGCCGAGCTGCATGGCTTGCCGGGTAACCGAAAAGGCGCCCGAGATGACCGCCTGCGAGGCGATGACCGTGGCCAGCGTGGCCAGCCCGACCAGCGGAAAAAGCGCCCACTCGGGCGCCGAGAGGAAGAAGGGATTTTTCGCCGCTTCCGGATCACCAAGAATCAGCGCGCCCTGCCCGAAATAATTGAGTACCAGTGCCGGCAGGACGAAAGCGAACCACGCGCGCTGGATCGGCTTGCGACCGAAGTGGCCCATGTCGGCGTAGAGCGCCTCGGCCCCGGTCACCGCCAGCACCACGTTGCCCATCGCGACGAGCGCCATCGCCTTGTTGGCGAGCAGGAATTCGATGCCGTAGAGCGGATTCAGTGCATGCAGGATGGCCGGATGGGCCACGATGTTGCTCAGGCCGAGTGCGGCCAGCGTACTGAACCAGAGCAGCATCACCGGCCCGAAGAACGTCCCGACCAGGGCTGTGCCATGCCGCTGGATGTAGAAGAGCATGAACAGCACCACCAGCGTGATCGGAATCACGAAGGGCTTGAGGGCTGGCGTCGCCACCTCCAGCCCCTCGACGGCGGAGAGCACCGAAATCGCTGGCGTCACCATGCCATCGCCATAGAACATCGCCGCCCCGAGGATACCGACGACCATCACCAGCCGCGCCTGTTTCGGCTTGTCCTGAACGTCGCGCAACGCCAGTGCGATCAGCGCCATGATGCCGCCTTCGCCGCGGTTGTCGGCACGCATGATGAAACTGACGTACTTGACCGAAACGACGATGATCAGCGCCCAGAAGAACAGCGACAGGCTGCCGTAGATGTTGGCTTCGGTGACGGGAATCGGATGGTTGCCGGCGAAGACTTCCTTGACGGCATAAAGCGGACTCGTGCCGATGTCGCCATAGACCACTCCCAGCGCGGCAAGGGCGAGCACGGCCAGACGCTTACCGGTGGCCTCTCCAGCGTGCAGTTCCGTGCTGCTCATCGACTCTCCCTGACTTGCCGGCGGCTCGTTCGCCGCTCTGATGATTTACCCGGCACTGCCGCCAGCAGACTGGCCGACGTCCGGGGTCTGGATGCTTCGCGCTAGAACGGGATGTCGTCACCCAGGTCATCGAAGGAAGGCTTCGGCTTGTTCTTGGCGGGCGCGGGCGCATAGTCGGCAGGTTCGCTGTCGTAACCGCCGGAAGATGCCGGCGCGCCCATGCCCTGGCGGGAACCGAGCATCTTCATTTCATCGCCGCGAATCTCCGTGGTATAGCGCTCCTGGCCTTCCTTGTCGGTCCACTTGCGGGTGCGGATGCTGCCCTCGACGTAGACCTGCGAGCCCTTTTTCAGGTACTGACCGGCAATTTCAGCGAGCTTGCCGAAAAAGGAAATGCGGTGCCATTCGGTCGCTTCCTTCTTCTCGCCGGTCGCCTTGTCCTTCCAGGTATCGCTGGTGGCGACGGTGATATTGCAGATCGCCTCGCCGCTGGCGGTATAGCGGACTTCGGGATCCTTGCCGAGATTCCCGACGATGATTGCCTTGTTGACTGATGCCATTACCCGTCTCCCCTAGATAGATTGAGTCGCAACGGCCGCGTCACGCCGTTGCGGAAAATTCATTGCGCTTGCGACCACCAGCCAGATCAGGGCCAGCCCGGTGCACGCAGCAAAAACCACATTATCACCGAAATTCTGCGCGATATATCCGCCGGCGGCGCCGCCGATGAACAGGCCCATGGCCTGCGTCGTGTTGTACACCCCGAGCGCCGCGCCCTTGGCGGCTGGCGGCGCGGTACGCGAGACCAGCGAGGGCAGGGTCGCCTCGAGAATATTGAAGGCGACGAAGAAGAGCAGCAGCCAGAAAGCCAGTGACCACAGGCTTTCGCCGAAAAAGAGCAGCCCGGTCTGGACGACGACCAGCAAGGCGATCGCCGCCCGGAAAACCGGCGCCATCTTGTCCTTGCGCTCGGCAGCGATGATCGCCGGCACCATGATGGCGAACGATACCAGCACCGCGGGCAGGTAGACCTTCCAGTGTTCCGCTGCCGGGAGCCCGCCATGATCGACCAGCGCGTGAGGCAGCACGACGAACATCGCCATCTGCACCATGTGCAGCACGAAGATGCCGACATTGAGCCGGAACAGGTTGGCGTCGAAAATCACCCGGTGCAACGGCAGCTTGGCGTGCCCGTGCGGCGGCGGCGCCGGCGGCACGGCCTTGAGCAGCAGGCCGATGGCGGCGATCGCCAGCACGCCGGTCATGATGAACAGCCCGCCCATGCCGATCCAGCCGTAGAGAATCGGCGCGCCGACCAGCGACAGCGCGAAGACCAGCCCGATCGACGAGCCGATCATCGCCATGACCTTGGTCCGGTGCTGCTCGCGCGTCAAGTCGGCGGCCAGCGCGGTCACCGCCGCCGAGATCGCCCCGGCGCCCTGCAGCACGCGGCCGGCGATGATCCAGTTCATGTCCGGCGCCCAAGCCGCGACAAAGCTGCCAAGCGCGAAAATCAGCAGCCCGATGACGATGACCAGCTTGCGCCCGAAGATATCGGACGCAATGCCATACGGAATCTGGAAAACGGCCTGCGTCAGGCCGTAGGCGCCTAGTGCAAATCCCACCAGCGCCAGGTTGTCGCCGCCGGGAAGGGTCTTCGCGTAGACCGAGAACACCGGCAGGATGAGAAACAGGCCGAGCATGCGCAAGGCAAAGATGGAGGCGAGGGATACGCCGGCACGGCGCTCTTCCTGGCTCATGCGGTCGGCAGCGGGGAGGGACATTGGGGGGAAACCTTTGGTGCAATGCAGCGAAAGAGGAAATATTAGCAGGTTTGGCCGCCTCCCCCGCGCCGGCGCAAGGATTCGAGGACTCCCATGTCGGCCACCGCCGGGGACATGCGCTAAAATCATGGGCACTCACGATTTCAGACACATCATGCGCCTGCTGCCTACACTGCTCGTCGCCCTGGTCGCCGGTTGCGCCACCGTCGTCGGCACCCTGCAACTCGACGACCGTTTCGGCCCCGCCGATCCGGCGCGCTTCGATCATCCGCCCGCCGCAATCAGTGGTGCCCCGGATTACTGGAAAGAGGTACGCCCGTTGCTCGATCAACGTTGCGTATCCTGCCATGCCTGTTACGACGCGCCCTGCCAGCTCAATCTGACCAGTTATGAAGGCCTGACGCGAGGCGCCAATCCCAATCCGGTCTATTCCAGCGTGCGCCTGATCGCCGATGCACCGACCCGACTCGGTTTCGATGCCCTGACCAATGCCGGCTGGCGCCAGAAGGGCTTTTTCCCGGTACTCAACGAACGCGAGCAGACGCCGGAAGCCAACCGCGACGGTGGCGTCATGTATCGCATGCTGGCGCTGAAGCAGATGTACCCAGGACCGAACAACGGCGCAATCACCAACTCCGATCTCGACTTCTCGCTGGATCGCACGGATACCTGCGCCAAGGCCGAGACCTTCGATGATTACGCCCGCAAACACAGCGAACGCGGGATGCCATTCGGCATGCCGCCGCTGGCGAAAGGCGAGCACCAGACTTTGGCGCGCTGGCTGGAAGCCGGTGCGCCCTACACGCCCGCCGAACCCGCGCCGGCCGCCGCCCTGGCGCAGGTTGCCGACTGGGAGCGCTTCCTGAATGGCGACAGCCGGCGGGAGCAGCTGGTAGCGCGCTACATCTACGAGCATTGGTACATCGGCCACCTCCATTTTGACGCGGCACCAGGACGCTACTTCCAGCTCGTCCGCAGCCGGACGCCGCCCGGCCAGCCGATCGACGTGGTGGCGACGCGCCGCCCCTACGACGATCCCGGCGTACCACGCGTTTATTACCGCCTGCGTTATACCGAAGCGACACAAGTCGCGAAAACTTTCATGCCTCTGCAACTCGACGCCGCCCGCATGGAGCGCGTGCGCCAATGGTTTTTCACGCCGACCTATCAGGTCGATGCCCTGCCCGGCTATGAGATCGAAAAGGCATCCAATCCCTTCGCCACCTTTCGCGCCCTGCCGGTCGATTCCCGCTACCGCTTCATGCTCGACGACGCGCAGTTCATCATGATGGGATTCATGAAGGGGCCGGTCTGTCGCGGTCAGGTGGCGCTCAACGTGATCAACGACTTGTTCTGGGTCGCCTTCATGGCCCCGAGTGACAATGAAGCCAGGATGACGACCGCCCTGCTCGACACCGACATCATCAATCTGCAGATGCCAGCCGAGCATGAAAGCACGGCCGGGCTGCTCGCCTGGCGCGACTATGCCACGCTGGAGAAGCGCTTCCTCAAGGAAAAAAGCAGACTGTTGAGTGAGGAGAGTACAAAGACCCTGCCAAATGTCACCCAGCTATGGGACGGCGACGGAAAGAACCCGAACGCTGCGCTAACGGTATTCCGCCATTTCGACAGCGCCTCGGTGAGCCGCGGCTTTGCCGGCGAACGTCCGCAGACGATGCTGGTGATCGGCTACCCGCTGTTCGAGCGCATGCATTACCTGCTACTCACCGGCTATGACGTCTACGGCAATATCGGACACCAGCTGGCGACCCGGCTTTACATGGATTTCCTGCGCATGGAGGGCGAACTCAATTTCCTCTCCTATCTGCCACTCAAGGATCGCCAGCCGGTTCTCGACTTCTGGTATCGAGGCCGCAAAGACCAGACCGACCGGTATTTCACCGACGCCGCCGACTATTTCCCGCGTGAAAGCGGCATGCAATACCGGACCAGGGATCATCTGGGCGAGCTTTACCAGGCCATCGCGCAACGCATGGCACCGGTGCGCGATCCGGTGCTCGACTGGAAGAACACCGGGCTGACGCCAGCCGAAATCGCCCAGATGCGGCGGCTTTCGCAGATCAACGGCATCCCGGCCTCGGTGATGCCCGAGCAGAGCCTGCTACTGCTAAGCCGTCCCGGCGACCGCCCGCAGATCGTTTCGCTGGTGCGCAACAGCGCACACAGCAACGTCGCCGAAATGTTCGACGAAGCGGAACGCCGACGGCCGAAGGAGGATACGTTGCTGGCGCTGGATGGCGTGATCGGCGCCTACCCCAACGCATTCTTTGCGGTCGACCGCGGAAAATTGCCCAATTTCGTCGACGCCGTTGCGCGCCTGGCCGATGAAGCCGACCTGGTGCGCCTGACCGAGAATTTCGGCGTGCGCCGCACCGACCCGCGCTTCTGGCCGACCAGTGACGCACTGCATGCCGAGTGGCGGCGCACGGTGCCCAAGCAGGCAGCCGTGCTCGATTACAGCCGCTTCGAGAACCGCTGATCAACCCTTGCTGACACGTGCTTCCTTGCGCAGCGAAGCCCACACCGACGCGCCGATGATGACCGCGACCACGGCCAGCGAGAAGCCGACCGGGATCTTGTAGATGTCGATCAGCAGCATCTTGACGCCGATGAACATGAGCACGATGGCGAGGCCGTACTTGAGCAGCGAGAAGCGGTCGGCGACGCCGGCGAGCAGGAAGTACATGGCGCGCAGGCCGAGGATGGCGAAGATGTTCGAGGTCAGCACGATGAACGGGTCGGTCGTGATCGCGAAGATGGCCGGGATCGAGTCGACGGCGAAGATCAGGTCGGAGACCTCGACCAGCACCAGCGCCAGGAACAGCGGCGTCGCATAACGCACCCCGTTCTTCCAGGTGAAGAACTTTTCACCGTCGAACTCGGTACTGATGTTCATGTGGCCGCGCAGCCACTTGACCAGCTTGTTGTTCTCGAGATCGGGTTTCTCGTCCGCGAACCAGTACATCTTGACGCCGGTGATCAACAGGAAGGCACCGAAAATATAGAGAATCCAGTGGAACTGGGTGATCAGCCAGGCGCCGGCGAAGATCATGATGGTGCGCATGATGATGGCGCCAAGCACGCCATAGAGCAGGACGCGTTTCTGCAGTTCGACCGGCACCGCGAAGAAGCTGAACAGCATCAGCCAGATGAACACGTTGTCGACCGCCAGCGCCTTCTCGATCAGGTAGCCGGTGATGAATTCGAGCGCCTTGGTATCGGCGACCTCGCGGCCCAGGGTACCGTCGAGGTGCCACCACAGGCCACCGGCGAAGGCGAGCGACAGGCTTATCCAGATCACCGACCAGACGGCAGCCTCCTTGAAACTGACCCGGTGTTCCTTGCCGCCACCCACCAGAAACAGGTCGATCGCCAGCATGACGAGGACGATCGCCACGAATCCGGCCCACAATCCAGCACTACCGATGGTTTCCATTCCTATCCTTTCGCGCATTCAAAAAAGCAAACGGCCCGCGCCGGATGGGCAGAGGCCGTTGAATGCCAAAAGGGTCCTCGCCATCACGGCAAAGGTCTTGCTCGCAGCGCGCTTGCTGCCCGGGTGCCGGAAGCTTGCGCTTCGTGATGACGACACGCCGAAGGTGAGCTACTCCCCCTTGGGATGCCCACACTTTATTAAACCCGACAAGACTTGTCAACTTCTCTCCGCGCTGCCGCAAAAAGGGGGGAAGGGCCGGATGCTATAATCGGCGCCCGTTCCGTGTACCCCTGCCCAACCCGGTGATCTTTACCCTCGGCATCAACCACCACTCTGCGCCGCTCGCCATTCGCGAGCGAGTGGCGTTCAACGCCGAAAAACTGCACCAGGCGCTGGCTGACCTGACCAATAGCCGGCCGGTCTCGGAAGTGGCCATCCTGTCGACCTGCAACCGGACCGAAATCTACTGCACCGCCGAAACACCGGACGTGGTGATCGACTGGCTCGCAAATTATCACAAGGTCGAGCGCAGCGAGATCGCCCCCTACCTGTACACCCACGGCCAGCCGGAAGCCATCCGCCACGCCTTCCGCGTCGCCAGCGGCCTCGACTCCATGGTCATCGGCGAACCGCAGATCCTAGGCCAGATGAAGGATGCGGTCAGGGTCGCGGAAGAGAGCGGCACGCTCGGCACGCAACTGCACAAGTTGTTCCAGCGCTCCTTCTCGGTGGCCAAGGAAGTGCGCAGCACGACCGCGATCGGTGCCAACATCGTCTCGATGGCTGCCGCAGGCGTCCACCTGGCCGAGCGCATCTTCGAGTCGGTCGCCGGCCAGCGCATCCTGTTCATCGGCGCCGGCGAAATGATCGAACTGTGCGCCGCCCATTTCTGCGCGCAGCAACCGAAGCAGGTCACCATCGCCAACCGCACCGTCGAACGCGGCCGGGCTCTGGCCGAACGCTACAACGGCACGGCGATCCGCCTCGACGAACTGGCCGAGCACATGGCGCGCCACGACATCGTCGTCTCATGCACCGCCAGCCCGCTTCCCATCATCGGCCTCGGCATGG
>ERZ724516.284-NODE-284-length-31989-cov-17.236394_pt1 | contig 31989 bp, 27 predicted proteins | sample MGYA00376049_ERZ724516 | MGnify/ENA primary metagenome ERZ724516 (study PRJEB28724, sample SAMN07190886) | activated sludge metagenome | isolation source: activated sludge of sewage treatment plant in Hong Hong | place: USA: Christiansburg, Virginia | collected... | reverse complement strand
CATTGTTTCAAAACTAAGGTTTGTTTGCAGATATTTGCAAGCAAAGTTGAATAAAAAACAGAACCTTGAAAAGTGCGACGCCAGTAAAGATTAATTGAAATACTAATGTTGGTAACAAAAAAATAAGAAATGGAATTATCGCAAGACACAAAAAATATTTTAGGGCTACAATTACCTACTGACCCTCGTTGGGTTGATTTAGCAAGTATAAGCTTGGAAGCCATTTTAACCGACCATGCTTACTGTGAACAGAAAGCTGCATTGACTTGCATATCGTTAATACAACGTTATACAGAGAAAGAGAAAGTAATAAAAGAATTGGCACCAATTGTTACGGAAGAATGGGGGCATTTTAGATTGGTATTGAACGAACTTTACAAACGTGGCTTGCAATTGGGCATACAACGTAAAGACGAATATGTAAATAGGTTGTTGATTTTTCAGAAAAAAGGTGGCCATAGAGAGGATCGCTTTTTAGATCAAATGCTTATTATGGCGTTGATTGAAGCTAGAAGTTGTGAACGTTTTAAACGCTTGAGTGAAGGTTTAAACGATACCTACATGAAAAAATTTTATAGGCGTTTTATGGAAAGTGAAGCTGGCCATTACACTTTGTTTATTGACTTGGCAGAAACCTATGTTGACAAAGAAAAAGTGAAAAATCGTTGGCAAGAATGGCTAAGCTACGAAACACAAATTATGAAAGAATTAGAAGTACGAGGCGATAGAATACATTAATATAAAAGCCATGCATTGCATGGCTTTTATATTAAGATTAGAAATATTTTAAAACTATAATTATTTTACAAGTTCTAATGACTTGATAAATAAATCTATATTTTTTGCATCACCTTTTTCTGTAAGTGTAACTGCAAATGTGAACATTTTGCTTCCAATAAAAATACATTTGAAAGTCATTTTTATTTTTTTATCTGTTATATCACCTTCAACATCATAACAAGTAAAATCATTCCAAGTAGTAATGTCTAATTTAGACACTTCTAAGCCTGGTATTTGAGCAGAAAAGCCACTTTTAAATTGTTCAGCAAACTCGTTTGTTGGAGCCATTGCAGCCAAAGTTGCAGAGTCTAAACCCATTCCAGCAAAGTCTACAAAACTTCCGGTGTAAGAACAACTATCGGCAGTTTTTATTCTTAATACTGCACCATCGTTCAATATTTCTGGATTACTTGGAAACTTCACAGAAACTTTATTGTCTAATGTTTTTTTTACCCAAGCACCTTCTTGTGCAAAACTGTTTAATGTAAACATGGCAACTGCCATTACTAACGTAAAAATTTTTTTCATTTTTTGTTTTTTGAAATTAGTGTAAAGATGGAGAGAAATATTACACAACAATAAAAATTTTATAAAACAACATATTCACCTTTATTGTTGATGCTTATGATAGGAAGTTTTTTGTGTTGTTCAAAATATTCATATACTTCTTTTAATCGTTGTGTAAAATGTAAATAATCTAAATCATCTCTAGTTGCTTCATTTAATTTTTGCACACTTTTGGCTACATTAAATTTAATTGGAAAAACATGCACAGGAATAAAATCGGCACCATTATTTTTTGCATATGAAGTAATAATGTACAACTCTTCTATTTGGCTATCCATTACAGGAATACAACCAACTGTAACACAACTTCCATGAATGTAAATTTCACTACCCGGTTTTGCAGAATCGCTTAGTAACAAATCTGATGCATTGGGATAATTAAGCCCTAAGCTCAAGTGATATTCACTCTTTGGATTAAATTCATTGATATAATAAAAACCTTCTGGCACTTGATAATCGCCTTGCATACGTTTTGGTCCTAAACCTCCACTCAATGCACAAACTCTATAGGATTTTACTAATTTGTACGACTCTTTTTTGTTATTTCTTCCCCAAACTTCTAATTGAGAATCGAACTTAAAACTTCTTAAATATAAATCGTTTGGAGGCCATTGCAAACCAGCTTTTATAAACTGCTTTTTAATGGTATCTTCTTTTGCTTTAATAGCTCCAGCAACTCTAGGAAATTTTTTTTGATATTCTATAAACGATGTTTGTGCATGACTGTTCAAAACAAAAACATTGAATAAAATAAATAATACACACTGCTTCATTGCTCGAAAATATTTAATTAAACGCACTAAAATAACAATGTGAATTTTATTTGAAACATAAGAAAGGTTTTGCAGAATACTTAATAAAGTGTTTAAACTGCTTACTTACCTCCAAATACTTTTTTAAGTAAGTTAGTAGTTTGTGCAACTGGATTTTTACGAATTTTTTGTTCTTCTATTGCCACTTGATAAAACATGCCACTCAATGCTTTATCTGTTACATAACCAGTTAAATCGGGGTTTACTTTTTTAGTAAATGGAATTTTATTGTATGCAGAGAACAACGTATTCCAATGTTGTGTTGCATTTACTTTAGTTAAAGATTGTTCAATTACTGGTCTAAATGCTTCTGTAAGGGGTTGAGTTGTTTGTACACGTAAATATGAAGTTGCAGCAGAATCGCCACCCTTTAAAATTCCCAAAGCATCGGCAATGCTCATGTTTTTAATAGCACTTACAAAAATAGGTGCTGCACTTTTGGCTGCATCTTCAGCTGCACGGTTCATTGATAAAATTGCATCATCCACCATTTTTTGTCCTCCAGGAATTTTGCTTACAGTGTTCATTACACTTTTGGCTTCATCTGGCAATAAAATTTTAATGGCTGCATCTTTAAAAAAACCATCAACAGCCGATAATCTTTCTGCACCATTTTTCACACCAATATTCAATGCTTCTTTTAAACCATCTGCTATTTCATTGGTGCTTAATCCTGTTTGAGATGTATTGTCTTTTCCTGTAACTTTCTTAAGTATGCCTTTTAAACCTTGAGCATTTGTGCCATATATGCTACAAATGCTTATAATTAGTACAATTGTTTTCTTCATAATATTTTTTGAATTTGAATCTAAAATAGTGCCAAATAAGTTATTGTAAAATTTGTTCTGTATAAATAAACTGTCCATCGGCATCTATACCTTGAATAATTAGTTTTAGCTTATTGCTAATATCGTTATTAAAAAACTGAAAACGATATTTACCATCTTTAGCTGGTTTTATATTTCCATTCCAATAAACAGTAAAACGTTTGTCGGTAATGTTTTTATCTAAGTTGGGGTCTTGTTCATAATCTGGTGCAAAAAATTGACGAACAATAGCGTAACCTGAACGTTCTATAACAGTAAACGTTTTTTCGTAAGGATTGAAATTTACAGGACCTCCTTTTTTTGTATAAATGGCAATTACACCTTCTGTTGCACCCAAAGAACCTCCTTCGTTTTTTAGTACTTTAATTAACGCAACGTCATCAACCGATAAAGAGTTTACAACATCTTTACTTACATTAATTTCATTAATAAAAAAAGCTATCCCACTTGTTTGTGTAACAATATCTACACTAACATCTCCATTAGAATTAGAAATACTTGTAGAGGAAGAAGTATTATCGCTCAAAGCATTTAACCCTTTAAATCGATTAAAAAAAACTGTAGGATCAAATGGATTGCCTTCAACAGTTAAACCTGGTACAGCTTGTTGTAACATTTGCCAAATACTAATTGCATATTTATAATCGTCTGGTACAACAGAAGTTCCCATTGCAAATGGACCTGTTGCATAAACATTATTTAATGAGTCTACTTTAGATAAACGTTTTGCTTTAACTGTTACATTACCTAAATCTTTTCCTTGAAAAGGAGTTGTATCTTTTTTAATAGATCCATATAAAAAGTTAGCCCAAGCATTTTCTCTATCATTTATATTTGTAGTATCTAAATTTACTAAAGCTGAATTGTTAGACTTTGAAAGAGAATCGATATAAGAGGGATCAAGCTTTACGTCAACTATTAATTTTTCTTTTTTACTATTGGTGCCTTGATAAGCAATAGATGCTTTCTTTTTAAAATTCAAATCGCTTAATAAGAATTCTCCTTTATCAGTAACTGATGCATCTGCCATAATTCTTGTAGAATCTTCTCCTCTTATTACAAATGCCACATGCCCTTCTTTTACAGCTACAGTTCTATCGCTTTTGGTAAGTTTACCTCTAATAACAATTGATGATTCTACAGGATATTGAATTTGAGCGTATTGATTTTGTGTGATTTTTTTCCAATCGAAACGCCTCCAACCTTGCGTCATTAACAATAAATCTAAATGGCGAAGTGTTATTGCATCTTTATTTTTAAAATAATAGCCTGGATTTGAGATAAACCCTTTTAAATCTGTTGTAACTAAAAAGGAGGAAGCAATATTGTTTTCTAATGCTCCATCGCTTTCATTAAGTGTTGCTGTAACAGCTACAGATAAAGCATTTTTACTGCTATCTAACGAAAAACTGATTCTATTTTTTGCTCTCGCTTTTAAGCTAATGTTTTCTAATTTAACTGTTGGTTTTTCTATAGCATAATTTTCTACAAAAACCAATCTTTCTGCGATGGGAATGTTTTTATTGTTGAACAATGTAATGTGTAAAATGCCGGGTGGTAGATTTTTTTTAGTTATTGGTGCAGCTGTTTGCCCTTCATCAATATTTAAATTTGCTGTAAAAACAACATGATAGTTTATTTGAGCAACTAGTTTAACCTCGTTGTATTGATCTTTATTTTTTTCTGCACGGTTTAATAAAACAACAACTCTGTTGGCATTGCTATTGTCAACTTTCATGCTTATTCCTTCATCTTTAACTGTTGGCAGTTTAAACTCTAGAGATGATCCATTGCTGTTGGCAATATTTGCTGTATAGTTAACCCCTGCTTCAAAATTTGCTTCAAATACACCCATTCCGTCATGTTGCGTTTCAAATAGTGTAATTGTTGTGCCATTGCTATGTAGAATATTTCCTTTAATAGCCAATGGCAACCCATTGTCATCGGTTACTTTAAATGCTACTCTATTTTTTACACCAGCAATTATATCGCCACCTTCTGGAAAGAAATGTATTTTTAGTTTGGGAACTTTATTGGAGTTGGTGGTTATTTTATAATCTGTTCCATATACATAAATGTTTTTGCTATAAATAAATTCTGGAAAATTCAGCATCCATAAAGTGTATGCATTGATGGAATAATTGCCAGATGATAAATTTTGTGGCAAATCAAAACTAGCAGCTGTGCTACTTAAACTATCTAACTGATACATTTTTTTTTGTACAACAACGCCTTTTGCATTTACAATATCTATGTACAAAATTTTACTTAAATAAGTTGGCAATCCATCCAACATACACCAAGCTTTCATCCAAACAACATCTCCAGAAAAGTATTGTGTTTTATCTGTTTGTAAAAACACTTTTTCTTGTGGATATTCATTTTTAAACTTTTCCAATGTTTTTTTATCGATGCTTACAACCTGTGCCGACGTAAGTGTGCTTACTACAAAAAATAAGCTAGCAAAAAAATATTTTATTGAGTATAACTGAAGTTTCAAAATATACAGATTTAAAAGAGTTTGAACTAATCAAAACTAGTTAAAAAAATACCCCAACCATTGGTTGGGGTATAAATGTTATGCTAAATTTTTTTATCGATTATAGATAAAACTAATTGCTCTAATTCTACCATCGGTACTTGGTGTAGATATTGTACTGAAACCTCTAGAGCTAACAGTAAATACACGTTGATTAACTACTGAACTTGCACTTGTATAAGTTGCAATAGCAGTTGTTGTAGCCAATGCACCACCAGGACGAAGAGACCAAACTGGAGCAGTTGCTGTACTATTTATAGGTAAATTAAAATAATCACTTTTATCCTTAAACAAAATTGGACCAGCTACTTTAACAGAAGTTGTACTTGTACTTCCTGTTCCAAAATATAAATCTAAACCTGCAGCAACATCGGGCATTAAATTAACAAAACGATATTTTACAAAACCAGAATCTGGAGAAGTTAAATCATCTTCTAACAAAATAGTTGTTAAGTTGGCAGCTGTATCTACATAATACAAAGAATATACTTTGTTTGCAGCCAAATCAACCGTTGCGGATGCCAACAAGATAGAATCTGTGTTGGTGCCAACATTTGGTATAGAAATGTCTACTTTTCTTGAACCTGGAGCTACAGCAAAATAATCGGCATAGCTACCACCACCTGTATTTAAACCACCTCCAGGAAAAGGAGTTGGGTAAGTGAGGTTACTACTTACTCTATTGCCATCAATTTTAATTTGATAAGCAGGTTTTGCTTGTGTAGCAGAAAAGAAATTTACTTTTAAAGATGCTTGACCATCGATAAACGTGTTTTCTTTTACACTAAAACTATTTTTTTTGCAGGCTGTAAACAACATACCTAGTGCAAAAATGGTAAATATATAATTTAGCTTTTTCATTCATTCAATGATTTAGTTGGTAAATAATTATGGTTTACTAAACCAAGTTTCGTAGGTATGGTAATCTAATTTATCGGCTCCTAATTTTCTTAACTGATCTAAATTCCATACATACTCAGAGTTATATCTAGGTCTAAATCTGTATGCAGGTTTATTTAAATTATTGGCAAAATAAGTAGCAGGTAATACAAATCCTTTAAATACTTGATCTCCAGTATCGCCATCCATATCAATGTAATGGTATCTTCTTAAATCGTTCCAAGTTTCAACCCAACCCCAACCCCAAAGGGCAATATACTTTTGCAACATAATATCTGTTACAGTTAAAGTTGCAGCACTTGCTTTTACATTGCCACTTGTATTTAAATATGCTGTACGTTGTGAAGCAGAAATAGGAGAAACATTGTAAAGGTTTGCATTGCCTCTAACTCCACTGTAGTTGCGATTGATAAAATCGAAGTGTGCATTAATTCCAGCTGTATAAGCAGTATATGCAGTTACTTTATCTCCTTTTTTAAAGGCAGCTTCTGCTTTAGTAAACATCATTTCGCTATATGTACTAACAGGCATTACCACTTTATCTTTAAATAAGAATTTACCAGCAGTTGGAGTAAATACAGCCGAACTTGGGTTGGCATAAGTGCTATCTCCCCAAAGTGTTGCAACTCTTTTTCTAGCATTTGTACCAGTTGTTGTTGCACTAAATGGATCACCTAAAGCAGGATCTACACCTCTGTAACCTCCATTTCCATTGGTTGTATCTTGAGAAGCAGATAACATGTGAGCCATACGAGGATCACGATTAACTGTTAAACTTCCACCAGCCATAGTTGTACCATCTAACAATCTAACTATATAGTTACTTTGTCTGAATAAGCTTAAATTGTTTCTGTAAGGACCAAAGAAGTTTGAATCATCGTTTTTACTTGCATCAAAAGGAAGTACAAAATCGTCGTTTACAGAGCTAAAAGAAAGATCTACATATTTAATTACAGAATCGGCACTGTAGTTTGGCTTGTTGGTAATACGATGAAAGTTCTTAGCCATAATTGCATAAGTTAACTTTTTCCATTTTGTAATATCGCCATTGTAAGCAAAATCGCCAACCGCTAAAGTATTTCCACCAGCAGTTTCTGCCAATGTTAAATAGTTAATCGCATCTCTACAAAGAGAGTCAACGCCTCTATAAACTACTTCTTGCTCATCAAAGTTGAAATAATAAACTCCTTCTTTAAAAGCTTCAGAATAAATTATTTCACCATGATAGTCGGTACACATTTGAAACATTAACGCTTTTAAGGTTAATGCAGCCCCTACATAATCGTATTGTTTTTTATTTTGACCATTTTTAATGATGTACTCTAAGTTTCCACCTAAGCCAAAATAAGTTTGTCTCCAAATATCGCCAGATGCATCACTATTGGCAATATAACCGTGTCTATCCCAAGTATCATTGTTACCATTGGCAGACGATAACCAGTTTTGAGTGTATTTACCTAAATAACGTGCATCGTATTGTACACCTCTTGGTATACCACTTAGCATTGCAGGAAATACAGAACTGTTAGATGGATTTTGCGTTGTATCGGGATCTGAATTAATATTTAGATATTTCTTACAACCTACACCTGTTATTAGTAACAGTAAGGGTAAGGCAATTTTTATGAATGAACTTTTCATATTTAAATGATTTAACGAGTTTTTAGAATTGAACTTTAAAACCAAAATTTACACCACGTGGCGTTGGAATTGCTCCATAATCTATACCTGCACCACCAATACCTCTTGAGGTAGCAGCAGTTAAAGCATTTACGTTAGGATCCATTCCAGAGTAATTGGTGAACATAAATAAATCAGTTCCTGTAAAGAATACAGTTGCAGATTTCACTAATTTTTGACGCTTAATTAATGATTGTGGTAATCTATAACCCAATGTAAGATCTCTTAAACGTACCCAATTTACTTTTTCAACAAAATCAGCTTCAGCAATTGCAACATCATAATAATCGTTTCTATAATAAGGAACAATTGTAATAGTATTTTTTGTTGGACTAGCAGAGTTTTGTAAACCATCGGCCAATACACCATCAATTACACGAGGTTGTAAACGGTCTAATGTATTGATACTTGTACCAGTTAAAATCATCATTGCTTCGTTACCATTAAATACATCTCCACCATTTCTAATATCGATATTAAATGATAAGTTGAAGTTTTCTAAGAAAGTGAAACTGTTAATTAAACCAATTTTGTAATTAGGCGTTCTATCACCAATATTTGTATAAGTACTAGTTGGTAAAGGCAAACCAGTTGTTGATGAAATTAACAATTGACCTGCGTCATTTCTTTGGAAAGTAGAACCTACTAAGTTAGCAATAGATGTACCAACAGAAACCTCTGAACGTACACTTCCAAATACCCAAGTATCAGAATCGTAGTATAAAGGTAAATCAGCAGGCATACGTTTTACATAACCTCTGTTCATATCGTAGTTCAATGTAACATCCCAAGTAAATTTCTTGGTTTTAATTGGGCTACCTTTTATTTGAAGTTCCCAACCTTTATTTTCTACTTCTCCACCATTAATGTATTTTAGTACACCACCAGTACCGTAGCTTAAACGATTGGCAATAATTTGATCTGTTGTACTTGTAGTATAACGAGCAATATCAAAAGACAATCTATTTTTGAAAAATCTTAGTTCGCCACCAATTTCAAAGTTTTTAGAAAACTCTGGTCTTAAATCTTTGTTGCTTGCAAAAACGTCTGCAGCAAATCCACCACCAGTTGTAGTTACAACAGTAAATTGAGGATCTATTCTATAAGGTACAATTGGTCCTTTACCTGTTGTAGAATAAGAAAGACGTAATTTACCATAGCTTAACCACTTCAATTTTTTAACTGGCTCTAAATCTGAGAAAACAAAACTTGCCGATGCACTACCATAATTAAAGAATGGTTGTTTATCGTATAACTTAGAAGTTAATGTAGAAATACCTTCACGTACACCAGATAAGTTGATGAACAATAAATTGTTATAACCAAAAGTGTAGTTAGCAAACATTCTTATTTTACGAAGATTTTCTTGAGTTAATTTTGCTGCTTGCGTTAAAGGAGCAGTGTTATTAATTGAAATGAAATCTTGTTCAAAGAATTGCTCACCTCTTTGAGAAGTGATGCTTCTTTTTCCATCTTCAAAGAAGAAAGTTGTATTTAATGTATTGGTAAATTTCTTGGCAATCGTTTTCTTAAATGTTGCTCTGAATGTACCATTGATATTTCTATATTTTTGAACATAAGTTGATAAGAACCCTTTTGTTGCAAAACCATAACGAGATTGAGGATGTGTTAAATAGAATCCATCAGTAGCAAAATTATCTACCCCAATAATTGCAGTTAAGTTTAACCATTTTACAGGATCGGCACTAATGTTTACATTACCAGTTAAACGATCTGTTTTATCGTTGCTCTTATTTTTATTTACATCCCAAAAAGGATTGTCAAATTCTGTAGCTAAATCGCCAGTACCTTTTAATCTTTTTCTTGTTCCATCTGCATTTGCATATTCTCTACCATCAATATCTGCAGGGAAAGTAATTAAGTTGCCATAATATGTACCAGCACCTTTTGGTACTTTATCGTTATTAGAAATAATGTACGACCAACTAGAAGACATATTCATTTTTTTACCCAACTTACTTGCAGCAGTTAATCTAAAAGTTAAACGCTCATAATTGGTATTGGGTACAACACCATTTGTTTTTACATAACCTGTAGAAAAACGATAACTGTTTTCTGCAGTACCAGCTTCAACACTCATATTGTGTTGTTGAGATTGACCTTGTACAAAAAAGTTTCTAATATTATCGTAACGTGGGGTATTTGGATTGTAAACAGGACCAAAAAATTTAAACCCATAAATAGAAGAGTATGAATCAGGATTATAAATACCATTTGTACCTCTATTGTAAATGTTTTGAATTTCTGGAAAACGATACACGTTTTCAACTCTAAAAGAATTGTCGTAACTAATTCTTACACGACCATTACCACCTTTTTTGGTAGTAATAATAATTGCACCACCGGCACCATCAGAACCATATAAAGCAGTTGCCTCTGGACCTTTTAAGATAGTTACTTCTTCAATATCGTCAGGATTAATATCTGCAATACGATTGGTATAATCGCTATTTCTGTTTGCAAAACCAACAGCAGAAGTATTACTTGCAGGAATTAAGCTTTCTTGATTTAATGTGCTGTTATCTAGAGGAACCCCATCAACAATAAACAATGGTTGGTTGTTACCACCAATTGATGTTGCACCTCTTAAAATAATTTGTGCACTTGCACCTGGAGCTCCAGATGTTGAAGTTACAGACAAGCCTGGTACACGACCAGCTAAAGAGTTTAAGAAATTGTCTCTACGAGTTGCAGCAATCTCTTCACCTTTAACAGTTGGTGTTTGAGAGGCCATTTCTCTAACATTTTTCTTAATACCGTAACCGGTAACTACTACATTGTCTAATTCCTTGTCGTTATTTACCATTCTGGTACTTAACACTTTAGAATCGCCAACAGTAATTTCTTTAGTTACATAACCAACATAGGTTAACGTTAATACTTCACCTTTAGACGCTGCAATTGTGAAATAACCAGCTTCATTGGTTTGTGTACGCTTTTTTGTGGTTGTGTTTGTAATACTTACCCCAACTAAAGGGCTTCCATCATCATCGGACAATACAGTACCTGATACTGATTTATCCTGTGCAAATGATGAGTAACTAAACAAGAAACTGAGCATTAGTGCTGCCAGTTTCAGTGTAGAGGCAAATTTTCTCATAACAGGTTTTTTGGTTTTATATTAAGTAGTCGTTCACTAAATTGAAATGCTTACGTATAAGCAATGAAACCGAAATCATCCGTCGTCAATCGTTAGTATTTTATTATTCCGCAAAAAAACGCAAATCCAACACACTTTTAACCATAAAAGCAGAACAATAAAGCAATGTTAAAATTAAATTTTGATATAATTGGCTTTTTTTTATGAAAATTTCAACATAAAAAGTGAATAAGTATACAATTTAAAAAAAACTGCAAAAAGATGCAGCACTTTTGAAACAGCATTGTCTTAGGCTACAAAACTTCAATTCCTTTATTTTTATAAGGAGCCAACAGATCATTTGTTGGAAGTAATTCTGTAATTAAGATATCTACATCTTCCACATTACAAACCTTTAATCTTTGTACACTATTTAGTTTTTCTGAAATTGCCAATGAAACAGTTTTGTGTGCAGCTTTTATCATTGCTTTTTTTACTTCAATAATTTCCCATTCTAAATCGGTAATTCCATTTTCAATATCAATACTATTGGTTCCTAAAAAACACAAATCGGCTTTTATTTCACTTAGTTTTTGTACAACCTCTGCACCAACACTCATTTGTGCACTTTTAATTAATTTATTTCCTAAAAAAATTACTTCACTATTGGGATGATTGAGCAACTCTAAAGCTGTAGGAATACTTACAGTAATAAAAGTGGCATTCAAATTTTCGGGTAAATTTTTAACCAATTCTCTAATAGTTGTTCCGCCAGATAACAATACCATCATTCCATCTTGAATAAGACTAATGGCTTTTTGAGCAATAATTTTTTTCTCGGTATGTTGATAAATATTGTTGTTCTGAATAGTAAAATGAAAAGATTTAGACAATGCACCACCATGCACTTTTGTAAGCTTCCCTTCTTCATCCAACTCTTGTAAATCTCTTCTTACTGTATCTTCAGATACATTTAGTTGTACACTTAAATCGCTAGATAAAACTTTGTTGTGAATATTTATTTGTTGAATAATATAAGCTTGTCTTTCTTTCTTTAACATATAGCAGTTTTAAAAATTGAAAGTAACAAAAACTTTTAAAGCACAAACTAAAAATATATACATCGCTTTTATTGATGAATTATTAAAACTGTTTAATTGCATTTACATTTGTGTTTAAAGTATGATTACACCACAAACCATAGAAACCATAAAAAGCCGAATTGATATAATTGATATTGTTGGCGAATATGTGAAACTAAAAAAAAGAGGTAGTAATTATATTGGCAATTGTCCTTTTCATAACGAAAAAACTCCATCGTTTACAGTATCTCCTGCGAAAGAGTTGTACAAATGTTTTGGCTGTGGCAAAAGTGGTAATTCCATTACTTTTTTAATGGATCATGATAAGCTGAGTTATGTTGAAGCTTTGCGTTGGTTGGCCCATAGATACAATATTGAAGTTGAAGAAACAGAAGCATCGCCACAACAAAAAGTGTTTGCACAAACATCAGAAAGTTTAAGTGCCATCAACAATTTTGCAGTACAATTTTTTAGTAATTATTTGTTGCAAGAAACAGAAGGACAACAAGTAGCATTAAGCTATTTAAAGGAACGTGGCTTTAGAGAAGAAACAATAAAAAAGTTTCAGTTGGGCTACAATCCAAATAGTAAAGATGTATTGGCGAAAGCTTTAATTGATAATTTATTTAATAAAGAATTGCTGCCTAAAACAGGTTTAGTTGTTGTAAGAAACGAAACTGAATTGGTAGATAATTATAGAGGTAGAATTATTTTTCCTATACACAGCAATAGTGGTAAAGTAATTGGTTTTGGTGCAAGGGTTATAGGCAAAGCCGATAAGGCTCCAAAGTACATTAATACTCCAGAAAATGAGTTGTATGTAAAAAGTAAAGTTTTATATGGTAGTTATTTTGCAAGGCAAGCAATTGATAAAGCCAATGAATGTTTATTGGTAGAAGGTTATACAGATGTAATTAGTTTGCATCAAGCTGGTATTGAAAATGTTGTTGCTAGTGGAGGTACGTCATTAACGGTTGAACAAATACGTATCATAAAAAAATACACCAACAATCTTACGATTATTTATGATGGTGATGCTGCTGGAATAAAAGCTGCTTTACGTGGTTTAGATATGGCTTTAGAAGAAAGCCTTAATGTACGTTTGGTTTTAATACCAGATAATGAAGATCCAGACAGTTATGTAAATAAACTTGGCACCACTGCATTTAAAGAATTTGTTGCTAAAAATAAAAAAGACTTTATCATTTTTCAGATAGAAATTATGCTGAAAGATGCAGGTACTGATGTATCTAAAAAAAGTGAAGTTGTAAATACTGTTGCAGAAACTTTAAGTAAAATAAACAAAGCAGAAGATTTTACAAAACAGCAAGATTATATTAAACAATGCTCTGCAATACTTAAAATTGATGAAGCTGGTTTAACCAATTTAGTAAATAAATACAAGAGAGATAAAATTGCTAAAGAAGAAAAAAAGCAAGCAAATGATGATGCAGTTTTAAAGCATCAAATAATAGAACAGCCTGAAGATGTACTGATAGACAATTCAACTTTATTAAATCAAGATGAGGCTCATGAAAGAAATTTATTAAAAGTATTGTTAGAATATGGTCTAAGAAATTGGAACGATGAAATAAGTATTGCACAACATATTTTTAATGAGTTAGAACAATTTCAATTTGATAATTCATTAATAGAAAAGTTGTTTAACGAGTACCGTCAGGCATATATCAATAAAGAAGAACCTACTACTAAATCTTTTTTATACCATTCCGATGAAAATTTAAGAAACTTAGTTACAGCCATTACTGTATTGCCTTTTGAACTAAGCCAAAATTGGGATGAGATTTTAAAAGGTATGAACATTGTAAATAGAGATACGGCACATCATGACGTAAATATGAGTTTAGCCTTCTTTAAACTCAGAAAAATTAAACACATGTTCGATTTAAATCAAAGAGATTTAGAAGCAGCAACAGATATTGATGTACAAATGAAATTGGTTGAAGTACACAAATATTTAAAAGAAGAAGAAATTGCAATTACCAAACAATTGGGTACAGTAATATTAAAATAAGTTTAGTCCCAGACGTAAATCCAATTCCCTCAATAATTTATTTTTTGTGTTTGTAAATAGGCGATTTATTCAATCCCAATTTATTAAAAAAGTAACCAAAAGAAACACCTAAAACGCCTAGCCCATATTGAATGCTTCTTTTTAAGTTAATAGATGAAGCATCATCAAAATATTTTGTTGGGCAGGTTACTTCGCCAATTTCAAAACCTGCATCAAAAATTTGAGCAATCATTTGATTGTCGAAAACAAAATCATCGCTATTGGCTTCATAGTCTACCTTTTCTAATACAGCTTTACTAAATGCTCTATAGCCAGTATGATACTCACTCAGCTTTTGATTCATTAATATATTTTGCGTTAATGTAAGCAAACGATTGGCAATAAATTTATACATTGGCATACCACCTTTCAAAGCTCCTTTGCCTAAAATTCGAGAAGCAAAAACTACTGGATAAACATCGTTGGCAATAATGCTGCACATTGCTAAAATTAATTTTGGTGTGTACTGATAATCTGGATGAACCATTATTACAATATCGCCATTTAATTCTAATGCTTTGTTGTAACAAGACTTTTGGTTGCCTCCGTAACCTCTATTTTTAGCATGTGTTACAATATGTTTAATGCCCAATCTTTCAGCTTCAACAACAGTATTGTCTCTACTTGCATCATTTACTAAAATAACTTCATCAACAATATCAAAAGGTATTTCGTTATAGGTTTGTTCTAAAGTTTTTTCTGCATTGTATGCAGGAAAAACAACAATAATTTTTTTTCCGTTTAACATTGTACAAATATAATTGCAACAAAATTAAGTGTTCGTTTAAAAGCAGATAAACTATTATTTAGAAAAACTTGGCACGATTTTGATAATTTATTTTAGAAATTATTAACTATTATGAAAAAGATGTTTATTGTAGCAATTTGCCTTTTAGGCATAAGTGCTGTACAAGCACAAAGTATGGGAAGTGATTATAAAACAGCATTGGGCTTTAAAGTATACCCTGGAGCAATTAGTATCAAGCATTTTACAAAAAGCAATGTAGCTATTGAAGGCTTAGGTTATTTCTGGAATTATGGTAGCCGAATAACTGGTTTATACGAGTTTCATGGAAATGTAAATGGTGCTCCAGGATTAAAATGGTATGCAGGGCCAGGTGCACATATTGGTTTTTGGAATGATAAATGGAAAAATGAGTATTCAAATAGAGACAATGGTGTAGCCATTGGAATTGATGGTGTTTTGGGTTTAGATTATAAGATTAACGGAGCACCCATTAATTTAAGTATCGATTGGCAACCTTCATTCAATTTAATTGGATACAATTATTTTGAAGGTGGTTGGGGAGGTTTAGCAATGAGATATACGTTCTAAAAAAAATATTTACTAAAAAAAATGCTACACTTTGTGTAGCATTTTTTATTGATGGCAACTTCTTGATAACTAACAAAATCTCCTGTTATGTCATGTTAGCAACATACCGGTATTGGCAGTTGATGTTTTTGTAAATTATTTTTTGAAGAAAAGCGAATACTTCAATTATCGTTTATTTTTTTATTTGTGATGGAATTTGATATGTCAAGTACAAGATTATCCTTTTCGAGGTAATCAACGCTGAATTTAGATAATTCTTTAATGTTGGCGGTTCGATCATTTTATAATCAAAGTGCAAAGTAATATTCTTTTATTTTTAAGGCCATGAGTTTTCTTCTTAATATCAAAAAATCGTTGTAATCTTCAATATTCATTTCTATAATTTCTATCGGAACACAATTCATTTTTAAGTTTCCCAACAGTTCGTGTTCTGTCGAAAGTCCACTTACTAATCTATTGTTTGAATTCATTTGTGTTTTAATCAGTTCAAAATAATCTTTCGGTGGTTTGTTGCCAACCTTAATATTGATTTCAGATTGCATATAAACATAGTTTGCAATTTGATTGTATTTTCCTCTGTCTAGACCATTTTTCTTTAAATAGTCTTTAGGAAATAAATGATGAATATCACCACGAAGTGAAATCAAATCGCTTACTAAAACATCTTTTGATAAAAACCCTCTGTCATTTGCTTTAACTTGCGATGCAAGAAAAACGTGAAAATATGGACTACTTGCAACCGATGTATCTAAACTTTGAGGTAAAGAGGCATTCCAAAATGCATCAGATAATTCCCCATCTTCTTTCTCTTTTAAATATTCATTAAATGGTTTTTGTGATATTTGTTTTATGTCAAAGTCAAATGAACTTTCAGGTGAACCAGAATATCGACCTGTTAAAATCGAATAAACTAACCAACGTCTTACATAGCTTTCAATTGAAACAGAATTAACTCCCAGTTCTTTTAATTTCAGATAAACGATATAAGCAAAGTTGATTGCATTTTGGGAACGAATTAATTTTGGTGAAATAAACCCTGCCGATTTAATAATCATTAGAAACCTTTTGTAATTAGTTTCATTGATAAAATTATACACTCCATTTTTAAGTGTTGCATAAGATTTTTCAGCGATTTCATCTTCAAAAGTTCTTGTTTCAAAGTTTCTACCAGACAATAAACTTACCAAATCAGAAAGTCTTCCTCGATTGAATTGAGACGTAAACGCCACACGAATTAAATCATTATAATCAGGATCGTACAAATCTTCATTTTCAGTTTTCAGCCATTGCATTTTCTGAAAATAATCTGTTTTTGCAAATTCTTTGTCGTTGTCAATTATGTGTTTGTAGAATTCTGGAGCAATTGTTAAATGGCAAAAATAGTCTATTGCTTTTCGTAATTCATTTCCGTTATATTCTGTATTTGATGCTATCTTACTCATTGCAAAATCAGCTTGACTTAATACAACTCCTTTTGAGTTGATACGAATGAAAATCTCTGTTACTGTTTCAATATCTAAATCGTGTGAAAGCTCAATAAGTCCAATTTGTTTCTTAGGAATATTAATAAGGTTTGAGAAAGAATTTCTAACCAGCTTTTTATCAGCATCTGGGTTTAGTTCAAAATAACTATCAGCAATTTCAAATAAATCAGTTTTCCCGTTTATTGCTTCTGAAATGTCATGTAGCCAAGTTTTGTCTTTAAGAATTGCAGGATTTTGCACTTCAAATTTTTCTGTGATTGGATTAAATGCTATCTTAATTTTTACACGTTGGTATGTTTTATTGATTACATACTGTCCAAGAATTGAAGCTGTCAAAGCTGTAACACGTTGTTGCCCATCAATTAATATTTTTTTGCCTTCACTCATACTTCCGTCCTTCAAACGAACATTTGGATTTCGCCAAGCAATTACATAGCCAATTGGGTAGCCTTGATATAGACTGTCTAATAAATCTCTAACTTTTGAACTGTCCCAAACAAAAGGTCTTTGAATCTCGGGTATAGCAATTTCACCAGAATTTACCCACGCTAAAACTGTTTCAATAAGGTGTTGATTAACTGAATATTTCTGCATTCAAATATTATTGTTGAATATTTATAGAATATCTTTTGGCACTAACACTAACTAACTACACTCCCAAACATCATAATTTAAATAAACTATCTACAAATTCTTTTTTATCAAAAATTAATAGATCATCAATTTTTTCTCCAACACCAATAAACTTTACAGGAATTTTAAACTGGTTAGCAATTGCCAAAACAACACCACCTTTTGCTGTGCCATCTAACTTGGTAATGGTTAATGCAGTTACTTCTGTGGCTGCTGTAAAATGTTTGGCTTGCTCTAAAGCATTTTGTCCAGTTGAACCATCTAACACCAACATTACTTCATGTGGTGCATCGGGCAATACTTTTTTTACAACTCTTTTAATTTTGGTAAGTTCATCCATTAAATGAGCTTTATTGTGCAACCTTCCTGCTGTATCTATAATTACAATATCGCTCCCTTTTGCAACTGCACTTTGTACTGTATCAAAAGCAACAGCACTTGGGTCGCTACCCATATTTTGTTTTACAATTGGTACACCTACTCTTTCACTCCAAATAGTTAATTGATCTACAGCTGCAGCTCTAAATGTATCAGCAGCACCTAAAATAACATTGTATCCTGCTTTTTTATAATTGTGTGCCAACTTACCAATAGTGGTTGTTTTACCAACACCATTTACACCTACAACCAATATTACATAAGGTTTTTTACCAGTTGGAATATCGAAATTTTTATATGATACATCATCTGCATCTATTAAAACTTGTTGAATTTCATGTTGCAACAAACCATTTAATTCGGAAGTGTTGATGTATTTATCTTCTTTAACTCTCTTTTCAATGCGATCAATAATTTGAATCGTTGTTTCAATGCCAACATCTGCACCAACCAAAGCTTCTTCTAAACTATCTAAAATACTTTCGTCTATTGTACTTTTACCTGCAATGGCTTTTGTAATTTTAGAAAAAAAGCCTTCTTTGGTTTTTTGCAGCCCATCGTTTAAAGTTTCTTTTTCTTTTTTACCAAAAAGCTTATCAAAAAAACCCATAATGTATTTATTAAATTGTAATTGAGGTGAAGCTACTATTAAAAAATATACGCTTTTAGAAAAAACTAAAAAAGCCTCCTGCAAAAATTGCGGGAAGCTTTAAAATATTGAGACCTTAACTGCTTATTTAGCAGCCAAGAAATCTTTTACTTTGTCTTTGTGTACAATGGTTTCTTTAAAGGTGTATGCACCAGTTTTCGGACTACGTACAGCCTTAATCACTTTTGTCCAATTTTTTGCCTCTGCAGATGCCTTAGCATCTTTCACCTTTGAGTTTTTTGAAGCTGCTTTTGCCATGATTATTTAATTTCTTTATGAACAGTTACTTTTTTTAGAATAGGGTTAAATTTTTTCAACTCCATTCTTTCTGGAGTATTTTTTTTGTTCTTTACCGTGATGTAACGGCTTGTACCAGGACGGCCAGAAGCTTTATGCTCTGTACATTCCATAATTACTTGAACCCTGTTACCTTTCTTTGCCATTGTTGTACAATTTAATAATTAGCCCTTGTGGGTTATATTTTTTCTCCTTTTGCTCTTAAACCTTTAATTACTGACGCTAAACCATTTTTATTAATGGTACGTAAAGCTTCAGTAGAAAGCTTTAAGCTAACCCAACGATCTTCTTCTGCAAAGAAAAAACGTTTGGTTTGTAAATTTGGTAAAAACCTACGCTTTGTTTTAATGTTTGAGTGAGAAACACTATTACCTGTAAGTGGTTTTTTTCCTGTAACCTGACATACTCTTGCCATATCTCTTTTTTTTCTGGACGGCAAAAGTAAGAGGTTCTTATCAAATAGCAATACATTTTGTAAAAAAACTGTAAATATTTTTTATAGTTTTTGAAAATGCGGTTTACTATTTTTTTTCGCCTGATTTACCAGCCTATTTGTACAAAATTGTGTATGATTAAATAAAATAGCCCCTCTTATTAAGAAGGGCTATTTACTGATTTATTTGATTGAATTAGTTTTCTTTCAACTTTAATTCTACTCTTCTATTTTGAGCTCTGCCGGCAGCGGTTTTATTGTCTGCAACTGGGTTTTCTATACCAAAACCTGTAGATGTTAATCTATCTGCAGCAACACCTTTTTTAACTAAATATGCTTTTACAGAATTTGCACGAGCTTGAGAAAGTTTAAGGTTACTTGAAGCTTTACCAGTATTGTCTGTATAACCTTCAATATCTAAACTTAAAGTTTTGTTTTCTTCATCTTTTAACAAAGCCAATACAGCATCTAATTTAGTATAGCTTTTCTTTTGTATAACTGCACTACCAGTAACAAAGTAAATGTCTTTAGCTGCCAATTCAACTGTTTTCTTCTTCTCTTCAGTTAATACTGGACAACCTTTATTAGAAGCTGGACCTGCAATTGTAGGACACTTATCTTCTTCATCATTAATACCATCTTTATCAGTATCTGGTATTGGACAACCTTGATAACGTGCTAAACCTGCAACTGTAGGGCATTTGTCTTCTTCGTCGTTAATACCATCTTTATCTGTATCTGGTATTGGACAACCTTGATATTTAGCTAAACCTGCAACTTTAGGGCATTTGTCTTGCTCATCGTTAATACCATCTCTATCTGTATCTGGTATTGGACAACCTTGATATTTAGCAATACCTGCAACTGTAGGACATTTGTCTAAACTGTCTATAATACCATCTTTATCAGTGTCTTTTGGTTCTTCTTTTTTAGGAGGCATTGGAGCAATTACCTTTACTGGCTCTTTCTTTTCAACCAATGGAGAACCAAAACCTAAAGAATAATTCATGTTATAATTTACATTGGTAGTTGTAACAGGAATTCTGTAAGACATTTGTGTAAACAAGAATGAACCTTCGTCGCCTAATTTAATTTGTAAGCCACCACCAACTGGTATAAAAGCTCCAAAATAATTACCACCATGCATACTAATACCAGCACCTGCTGATAAAAATGGAACAATTGCATACTTATCACTTACTAATTTTAAGTTCAAATTCGCATCTAATTCTACTAAGAATTTTTCACTATTTAATTTTGGACGACCTAAAAAAGGATAATCAACGAAAGTTCCACCTAAATTGGCCATAAAATCAACATGCTCAGATAATCCTTCAAAATAACCTACAGATATACCTGGAGTCATTTCTGATGGTTTTGCCCATTGTTTGTTATTTAATACAGAGGATAATGAACTTGCACCAATACGATCTGGTGTTTTAAAATCTTTTAAGAAAAAGTTCACACTAAGGGTAGGTCTTTTTTTGTAGCTAGTAGTAGTAGTAGTTTGTGCAAAACTTACACCAACCAAACTCAACGCTAACAAAGAGAAAATTATTTTCTTCATAACATGTTTTATTGATTTTGCAAAAATAAGGGTGTAATGGTATTAACCGTACATTACTTGTTTAATTATTTATCTCTTTTATAGCATAGTTTTAAAGCAAATAACGAAATAATAAAAGGTTTTTGTACTTTTCGATTTAAAAGTGTACCCATGAATTTTGTAAAATATTGCAGTTTTTTTGTGCTTATGGTTTTGTGCAGTTCATGCAATGCTCAAAAAATATCTAAAAACGAGTATGGCTTAGAAGTTATTAATAAAACGAGTTACTATAACAATATTGTTAAAGCCAACCCATCAAAAAAAATGGTTTTATTAACCAATTATATTGCCAATATTCAATTTGATTGGAAGTATGCTACTATCTACAATTTTACCAAACAAGTTTTGTATGTTAACCCAAGTGCATATATGAGAATTGAAGCTGCGGAAGCATTACAAAAAGTAAATTTAGAATTAAAAGAACAAGGTTTAGGTTTAAAAATTTTTGATGCTTATCGCCCCTACTCTATTACAAAAAAAATGTGGGAAGTTGTACCAGACGAAAGGTATGCAGCAAATCCTGCAAAAGGTAGTGGCCACAATAGAGGAGCTGCTGTAGATTTAACATTGTACAATTTAACTACTGGCAAGGAACTTGAAATGCCCACTCCGTTTGATGATTTTACAGAAAAAGCCCATATAAATTATATGCAATTACCACAGCATATTTTAAACAATAGAACTACGTTAATTGATGTAATGCGTAAATATGGATTTTTACCTTTAGATACAGAATGGTGGCATTTTTATTTACCCAATGCAGCCAAACGTTTTGAGTTGTTGGATTTGAATTTTGTAGAAATGAGAAGAATTACAAAATAAACAATTGCCAATAATTTCTACTTTAAAGCATACACCACTTTGCCATTTTTCAACATGTAATTGGTACCTTTAATGGTAAGTATTTTGTTGTTGGCTAATGAAGAAAAATCGTATACATCTTCATCATTAAAATGTAAACTTCCGTTTGTTGTAAAAGCAATGGTTACATAATCTGGATGTGGCCCTAAATCGTTTCCACAAACAATTACTTTTATGGGTTTAGTAATTTTATTTACCAATTCAATATCTCTTACAGGTGCCCAGCTATCAGCAATTAAAACAACATCTTTATAGTTGGCAAACATTTCAGTTGCTTTAATAATTGCTTCACAATTATTTTCTGGAACATCGCCACCACTGCCCTTTTGCATAACAGCTTCCATTAAGTCGCCAATTTGGGTTGGGTTACTAAATGCTTCTCCGTATATACCGCCTGTACTACCAATTATTTTTTGTTCTGTTGCTTTTCCATCGCCATCATTAAAACAAACAAGGGCTTTTAAATTTTGTTGATTGCTTTGCAAAGCAATCCATTGAATTACTTGAGCATTGTACACACTCATGCTAGTTGTAACATCGGCAATAACCAATAAATTATTAAACTTATTTCTATCAATAATTTTAAAAAATGTAGAATCTTTTTTTAAAACCATTTTAGGTTTTACCCTTGGCGGTATATATTCAATTTTTTTTGGTATCGCATCTAACAAAATAAAAACAGTATCCTTCTTTGCATCTAATTCTTTTTCTCTTCCTGTAATGAGTTTATAGCGAAGTGCATCTTTTTTAAGAAGTACAACTATTGAATCTCTTTTTACAAATTCCTCGTCTACCTTTTTTTTATCGGTACTAATTTTTTTAATGAATCTATCGAACAAAATATTGTAGGTGTTTTGAGATTTATGAATCACCTCCCAATGCCTTATTTTTTCTTTTTTTACAGGAATTTTTTCTACAACCTCTTCCTCAACTTCTGGTATAGGATCTGGCGTTACAAATTTGATATAATCTGTTTCTAACTTTCTTTCTTTTGCTGCAATTGGCAATCTATAATTAATTACAAAACCATGAAACATATCTTTTGCAGAATTTTTATCATAACCATCCATTTGCCTTATGATTAACCACTGCGTATTTTTATTTTGCATGGCAGTAGGTAAATATTTATTCAATTGAGTAAGCCTGCTTCTATTCAAAGGTTTTAAATCTAAGCTAGAAGGATAATCGGTAAATATTAAATTGATGGATAATATTTCGGCGTTTTGTAATAGATAAATTCCTGCGGTATCAATAAACTTGCTTTTACAAAACTCCATAGTAAAAAACTTTCTTTCAAAATTTTTGATTGAAGGTTCGTAAACAGGAATTCGAATGTTTTTGTGTTGTAAAATAGAGTCGACAAATATTGCAATATTTTGTGCATACAGCTTTGAAGGCTGAAAAAATATGCTTAGGGAAATTGAAATTAATATAGTAGCTATCAACTTCATCGTTCTAAGTTAACAGTAAATAACGAAGAATTATAAAAATCCAATAAATATCAATATTTCAGCAGCTTTTCTAAACGATTTGCAACTTTATTTGCAGTAGGTAATATGGCAGCTTCTAATGCCAAATTTATTGGCACTGCAGGTACATTTAATGAGCCCATTACATCTACTTTTGCATCTAAAAAATGATAACAATAATTGCTAATTCTTAAAGACAAAGCTTCGGCAAATGAATTGTTTAAAGGTTCTTCTGTAAGTACCAATACTTTTCCATGCTTGCGAACACTGTTAAAAATTAACTCTTCATCTAACGGATATAAGGTTCTTAAATCAACAATTTCTACTGCACCTTTATACAACTCATCTTTTTGTTCAAGTTGTTCAATAGCAGCTTTTGCCCAATAAACACCCATTCCATAAGTAATTATACAAACAGTTTCACCCTTCTTACATTTTTCATTATTTGCTGCAACAACAATATTTGCTTTACCCAATGGTAAAATATAATCTTTAGTTGGTTCAATGGTTTTAGCATCTTCTGTCCCTGGCACTTTACTCCAATACAATCCTTTATGTTCTAGCATTACAACAGGGTTAGGATCTAAGAAAGCTGCCTTCATTAAGCCCTTCATATCAGCAGCATTACTTGGGTAACAAATTTTAATTCCCTTAATTGTTAGTAATGTGCTTTCTATACTTCCACTATGATATGGACCACCACCACCATAAGCACCAATTGGTACACGTAAAATCATTTGTACTGGAAATTTGCCATTGCTTAAATAGCAACTCTTAGAAATTTCTGTTACCAATTGATTTAAGCCTGGATAAATATAATCGGCAAACTGAACTTCTACTATTGGTTTCAAACCCAATGCACTCATGCCAATTGTACTACCTACGATATATGCTTCTTGAATGGCTGTATTAAATACTCTATGATCGCCAAATTTATCAGCAAGTGTTGCTGCTTCTCTAAATACACCACCCAACCTACGACCTACGTCCTGACCATATAAAATTGCTTCAGGATAATCTTGCATAATTTCTTCAATAGCATGCAAGGCAGCATCAACCATAATACTTTTCTCTGCTCCTTTAGGTGTTCTATTTCCAACTTCTTCTTTTATAGTAGTTGGTGCAAACACATGTTCTGTTGCTAAATTTTCAGTTGGTTCTTGTGCCAATTGAGCAAGCCCAAAAGCTTCTGCAACTGCTTTAGATGCTGCACTTTCCACTTCATTTATTTCATGTTCATTAAAACCCATGCCAGTTAAAAACAACCTTAATTTAGGAATAGGATCGTATAACCCATGCTTCAATAAATCTTCTCTTGTTCTATAAAATTCTTTTCTTACTCCACTTGTATGATGCCCTAACAGTGGCACTCTTGCATGTACTAAAATTGGTTTTCTTTCATTGCGTACATATTCAAAAGCAGCTTGCATGGTTTCGTAACTTCTTACAAAATCGCTTCCATCACATTGCATTCTTTTTAATCCTTTAAAGCCCGCAGCATATTCAAAAGCATTCATAGCCCTTGCTTCATCTGCACTTACACTAATGCCCCATTGATTGTCTTGAACCAAATAAATTATGGGCAATTGTTTTAATACTGCAAATTGAAATGCTTCGCTAACCTCACCTTCTGTAACACTATTATCGCCAAAAGAACAAACAACAACCGGCAGTTCTCCATTTGCTCCTTTTTTTATGATGCTTGTATGATACCCTTCAATAAACTGAATTCCTTGTGCTAAACCAGTTGTAGGAATTGCCTGCATACCAGTTGCACTACTTTGATGAATGATGGATGGACGAATTCCGTCCTTATTGGAAGGATGACAATAATAAGAACGACCACCACTAAATGGATCATCTTTTTTTGCCAACAATTGTAACATTAATTCGTAAGGTGTAAAACCACTTGATAGCATTAAACTATCATCTCTGTAATATGGGCTTACCCAATCTTGTTTTTGTAATTGTAAGCCTGTAGCAATTTGAATGGCTTCGTGACCTCTTGATGATGAGTGTACATATTTGCAAATGCTTCTATTGGCATCATAAGTTTCACACATGGCTTTTGCTGTAACCATTAACTTATAAGCCTTAAGAAGTAATTCTGGATTTTGCATTCTGGTAAATATCTTACAACTTCTTTACTAAAAAAGTTATGGTAAGAAGTTTTCAAACATTGTTAAGTTTTCCACCCAACTGTTTTAAGCTGAATAAACAATAACTAAATGAGCAATGTTTATGGTTTATTTAATTTCCAACTCAAACATTTTTTCCTTTTCTAAAAACCCTTCTAAAATATCGCCAACAACACATTCTCCAACTCCAGCGGGTGTGCCAGTAAAAACAAGGTCGCCAATATTTAAAGAAAAATAATTAGATATATGAGCAATTATTTGATCGAAGGAAAACATCATATCGTCACTTAACCCTTCTTGTACAATAACTTCATTATTTTTTAAAGAAAAATTGATTGGTTCTTTTAACAATGCAGGAGTTGTATCTACCCACTTACCAATAATTGCACTATTGTCCCAAGCTTTTGCTTTTTCCCAAGGCAATCCTTTTGCTTTTAATTCATTCTGAATGTCTCTAGCTGTAAAATCTATACCTACAGTTAGTGCATTGTAATATTTATTTGCTTGGCGTTCGGGAATGTAACGTCCATTTTTACAAATTCGTAAAACTAACTCAACTTCATAATGAAGTTCATTGCTAAATTCTGGATAATAAAAAGGGGTATGCGTTTGTAATAAAGCACTTTTGGGCTTCATAAAAATTACAGGTTCGTCGGGTATATCGTTACCCAATTCCTTAGCATGGTCTACATAGTTCCGTCCTACACAAATTATTTTCATGTTTCGCTTTTTAAAATAATAATTAAGCAACAAACAATGGAAGTATAACCATAGAAATGGTTTTTTCTGAGTTTACATTGCTTAGATTCTATTTTCGGCTTAGCTATAACAGATTTTTACCCTATTTTATTATGCAAAGCTTAAATTATTTACAGTATTCATGGTTCTTTCTAATCCAATAGCAGCAAATGATTCAATCACTTCTATACACTTATCTATCTTTTTATTTACAATTAATTGTTCTGCAGGTAGCCATTTGCTCAGCACAAATTCGGCTTGCATTCCTTTTGAAAAATTGTTTCCAATACCAAATCTTAATTTAGGATATTGATCGGTAGCAATCATTAACTGTATATCTTTCAATCCGTTATGGCCTGCATCGCTACCACTTGCCCTTAGTCTAAGTTTACTAATTGGTAAAGCCAAATCGTCTACAATGGTTAGTGTATTTTCAATGCTAATTTTTTCTTTATCTAACCAATATTTAAAAGCTTTTCCACTTAAATTCATATAAGTAGTGGGTTTAACACAAATAAAAATCTTTCCTTTCCATTTCACTTCTGCAACTTCTGCTAAACGATCTAATTTAAAAAACCCTCCATGTTTTAGTACAAAAGCCTCAACAACATCAAAACCAATGTTGTGGCGAGTGTGTTTATACTCAGTTCCAATATTTCCTAAGCCTACAATTAAAAACTTGCTCATAAAACAAAAATAACATACCAATTTATACTTTAATGAAATACATTAAAAAAGTGTATTTTCATCTCAGAATTTAATACATGAAAAAACCCTTTTATAGAAAGCTTTTTTTGCTAGATGTGGCAGGTAATTTTGAGCATCTTAAAAAAGTAAGACTCGTAAATTATTGTTGTTTAATTACTATACTAATAAGCTCTATTTTTATTTTCATTAACCTTTTTTCAAATAAACCAATATTGGTTTTAATTAATTTTAGCACTTTACTAATTGGGTTGATAGGATATTATTTTAACAGAAAAAACAAGACTGAGATTTCCCTTTATTTAATTGGTATTTTCTTCTCTGCATTAGCAAGTTATTCAGCTATTTATTATAGAAATGGTTTAGAGGTTTACTTAATATTAAATTTAGGTGTATTGATCTTAATATTAAAAAAGCCTTTGGCATTATTTTTTTTAAGTGTGTATCATATTGGATTGTATTTATTAACCTTTCATTTTATTAATACAAGCACAAGCGAACATGCACTACCATTGTATAGAAGGGAATTGAATTATGCCATTTGCTTAATAGTAATAATTGCCATTTTACAATACTTCAAACAAATACACATAAATTATTCAGTAGAAATTGATGCCCAAAATAATAAAATTATTGAGCAACAAAAATTACTTATCATTAGTAAAAACGATTTGCAGCAAAAGAATGAAGCTTTAGAAAAAATAAGTTTAACAAGAGAAAAACTGTTGTCCATTATTGCACATGATATTAAATCGCCAATGGTTGGTTTAAAAAGTTCTTTAGATTTATTGAATGATGAAATAATTTCAATAGATGAATTTAAAACACACTCTCTTGAGCTTTCAATAAGAATAGATCAACTGAATAACAATTTAGACAATTTATTGCAGTGGGCACAAAGCCAAATGATGGGAATTGTTGCAAACCCTGTAAACTTTTCTGTAAAGGAAACAATACTTGATACAGTTAATTTTTTAAAGCAATTTTTAGAAGCAAAAAAATTAAGCATTGACATTGATGTACCAGATAATTTATATGCCTATGCCGATGAAAATCATATAAAATTAATTTGTAGAAACATTATAACCAATGCCATAAAATTTAGTTACCCTGAAGCCTGTATTTATATTAAAGCAAATAATATTGAAAACAATGTTGTACAAATTGCTATTAAAGACGAAGGAGTAGGTATGAAATCAGAAACTGTGCTTCATCTTTTTAATCCACTAAAGATTAGTTCTAATTATGGTACTTTAAACGAAAAAGGTACAGGCTTGGGTTTGCAATTGTGCAAAGAATTTTTAGAAAAGAACAATGGCATTATTGAAGTATCTTCAGAATTAGGTAAAGGCAGCATATTTACATTTACAATTCCTGCAGCATAAAAAAAACCCTGCAATTTGCAGGGTTATATATACACTTAAAAAAGTAATTATTTCTTCTTTTCGTCTTTTGCTTCTTCTTGTTTTAACTGACGAGTCATAACTACTGAAGCAATAGGAATACGTGGAGAGTTCATAATTTCCATGTTTTCGGCAATAATATTTTCAACTCTTAAGTTTTCGTTCAACTGTAAGTTTGTAATATCTACTTCAATAAACTCTTTTAAAGCGTTAGGTAAAGCTTTAACTTTAACTGATTTAATTTTAATTACCAATTTACCGCCATCTTTTACACCAATTGAATTACCAGTATATTTTAATGGTAAAGTAGCAATTACTTTTTTATCGTTTACTAACTCTAATAAATCAACATGAATTAGTTTGTCGGAAACTTTATCAAATTGTAAATCTTTCAAAATACATTTGTAAGTTTTTCCGTCAATTGTAACTTCTGCTAATTGAAATTCGGCTGTGTAAACCAACGGTTTAAATGCTTTTGCACTTGCCGAGAAATTAATTTCTTGAGCACCCCCGTAAATTACAGCTGGCACTGCATCCTGAGAGCGTACTTGGCGGGTGGCTTTTTTGCCAAATTCGGTCCTCAGTTGTCCTTCGATTGTAACTGTTTTCATTTATTTTAAATTTTGGAGTGCAAAAGTAAGGGAAAATACACTAGTTTTTAGTTTATAAGTTTATAAAGTTCAAAAGATCATAAATCAATTGATTATCAAACACTTAAACTTCACATAAAACAAAAGGAGTTTAACATGTAAACTCCTTAAAATATTTAAACTACAAATTGCTACAACTATAGAACTTACTTATCTCTACCTCTTAATTGACTATGTACAAATAAACTAGTAATACTTTTATTTTCGTAAGCATTACGTATTGCAATAGCAAATAAATCGGCTACAGAAATGGCTTTAATTTTTTTGCTTTCGTGCCTTAAAGGAATGGTATCGCAAACAACCAATTCTTCTAAAACACTGTTTTCTATATTTTCATAAGCCTTACCACTTAATACAGGATGTGTACAAAATGCTCGTACACTTCTAGCACCTTTTTCTTTTAATAATCCTGCTGCTTTTGCTAGGGTTCCACCAGTATCACATATATCATCAATTAAAACAATATCTCTATCTTTTACATCACCAATTACAACCATGCTTGCAATTTCGTTGGCACGTTTTCTATGCTTATCGCAAATTACCATTTCAGCATTAAAATAACTCGCAACTTCACGTACACGATTGGTGCTACCAACATCGGGTGCTGCAAAAGTTAAGTTTTGTAGTTTTAGCTGTTCTATATAAGGTATAAATATGGCACTGCTATCTAAATGATCTACAGGAATATCAAAAAAAGCTTGTATTTGCGGGGCATGTAAATCCATAGTAATTACTCTATGGGCACCTGCTGCTTCTAATAAAGTAGCAATCAGTTTACTACCAATTGCTACACGTGGTTTGTCTTTTCTATCTTGTCTAGCAAAACCATAATAAGGAATTACTGCTACAACTCTATGAGCACTAGCTCGTTTAGCTGCATCAATCATTAACAACAATTCCATTAAGTTTTCGGTAGGGGCAAAAGTACTTTGTACTAAAAAAACATAATCGCCACGTATACTTTCTAAAAAAATTGGCTGAAACTCACCGTCACTAAACTTTTGAATGTTTACTTTTCCTAGAGGAGTGCCAAAACGTTGAGCAATTTTTTCAGCTAATATTTGAGAACCTGTGCCTGAAAAAATTTTTACAGTAGGATTCATCATAAGAGTAAAATGTGCTGCGAAGATAAACTTATGAACCATAGTTTGAAATATGATTTTTTGTTATGCGTATTTTTGTGGATTTTTATAGGAAAGATTTTTTTGTTGGCTATTAAAAACACTTAAAAAAAGTATTTATGGCAGGAATAAAAGATTGGAATGAAGACGATAGACCAAGAGAAAAATTGTTATTAAAAGGCACCAATGCCCTAAGCAATTCTGAACTTTTGGCTATTCTAATCAACAATGGCACAAAAGATAAAAGTGCTGTTGAACTAGCAAAAGAATTGTTGCAAAAAGCCAACAACAATTTACAACAGTTGGCCAATTTAACGGTAAAAGAAATGTTGCAACTTAAAGTTAAAGGGTTAGGCCCTGCCAAAGCTGTTAGTATTACAGCTGCTTTAGAATTGGGTATAAGAAGAGATACAACTATACACACTAAACCTCAAGTTTTCTCAAGCAAAGACATTGCTGCATTTTTAAAAGCAAAATATCAATACACAAAACACGAAGTATTTATAGTTATGTACTTAAACAATGCCAACAAAATTTTGCACCATGAAATTATTAGTGAAGGTGGAATAACTGGCACAGTTGCCGACCCTAGAATTATTTTTAAACATGCTTTGGCCAACAATGCTACCTCAATTATTTTAAGCCATAATCATCCTAGTGGAAGTTTAAAACCTAGCAAACAAGATACATTGCTAACTGAAAAAATTAAACAAGGTGCTTTATTACTCGATATTAAAGTATTAGATCATATTATTGTTAGTGAAGAAGGTTATTACAGTTTTGCAGACGAAGGTTTTTTATAAAAAACAGCAAACTATTGCAACAATTTTAGTGCTTTGGCTGCAATAAAACGCAATCATCTACAAGTATATACGTGTTTGTAAAATCAAGTGATTTTGCTTTCATTTTATATACTTTTGCAACTTGTAAAACCTTAGTTATCAAGTGCAAATTCTATCATTAAGTGATACTGCATTTATAAAAATCAAAATATAATTTTATGTGTGGAATTGTTGGGTACATTGGAACAAGAGAAGCTTATCCAGTTATTTTAAAAGGATTAAAAAGACTAGAATATCGTGGATATGATAGCAGCGGTGTTGCACTAAAAAATGAAAAGGGTTTATGTCTGTACAGAAAAAAAGGAAAAGTTGCCCAACTTGAAGAAAGTGTTTTAGGCATAGATTTACATGCAAACATTGGCATTGGCCATACACGTTGGGCAACACATGGAGAGCCCAGCGACAGAAACGCTCATCCACATTTAAGCAACAACAAAAAGTTAGCAATGATACACAACGGTATTATTGAAAACTATGCTCCACTTAAACAAGAATTAATTAATAAAGGCTATGTTTTTAGTAGTGATACAGATACAGAAGTATTGCTCAATTTTATTGAAGACATTCAAAAAAACAACAATTGCCCTTTAGAAGAAGCTTTAAGAATTGCTTTAAAAAGAATTGTTGGAGCATATTGTATTTTATTAATTAGTGAAGATGAACCAGATACAATTATTGCTGCCAGAAAAGGAAGTCCATTAGTAATTGGTATTGGCAAAGGAGAACATTTTTTAGCTAGCGATGCTTCTCCTATTATTGAATATACCAAAGAAGTAGTGTATGTAAACGATTATGAAATTGCTATCGTTAAGCCCGATGAATTGATATTGAAAAATTTAGGTAACGAAAAACAAACACCTTTCATTACCAAATTAGATATGGAAT
>ERZ724516.283-NODE-283-length-32022-cov-8.315169_pt1 | contig 32022 bp, 34 predicted proteins | sample MGYA00376049_ERZ724516 | MGnify/ENA primary metagenome ERZ724516 (study PRJEB28724, sample SAMN07190886) | activated sludge metagenome | isolation source: activated sludge of sewage treatment plant in Hong Hong | place: USA: Christiansburg, Virginia | collected... | reverse complement strand
CGACGCGCCGGGGTGAGATCACGACCAAAGTCGAAACCCGCGGGCGCAACAAGCCTCCACAGGGGCTCGTCTTCGTGCCGTTCTTTGACGAGAACCGCCTGGTCAACAAACTCACGCTGGATGCGACCTGCCCTATCTCGAAGGAAACAGACTTCAAGAAGTGCGCTTGCAAGGTCGTCAAAGTCTGATCGCCATGAAACAGGGGGTCTGGGTGCGCCCAGTGCCCAACCAGGCCCCGTTCACATCGCCGCCATGAATACCCCGTCCAAACCAGACCGTGCAGAACGCCGGGCGTTCGTGCTGAACGCCGCCCGCATGGGCTGCGGTGTCGGCATGCTGGGACTAGGCTTGGGTCTGGCGGTTACCCAGGCTAAAGCGCTGCCGGCACTGGCTCTGCGGCCACCCGGGGCCGGGTCAGAGGATGGATTTCTGGGTGCGTGCGTGCGCTGCGGCCTGTGCGTGCGCGACTGCCCTCCCGGCATTCTTCATCTTGCCACGCCGGGCCAGCCGGTCACCAACGGAACACCTTTCTATGTTTCCCGCGTGGGTGCCTGCGAGATGTGTGAGGACATACCCTGCGTCAAGGCATGCCCCAGCGGTGCGCTCGACCACGCGCTGACCGACATCAAGAAAGCACGTATGGGCCTGGCCGTGCTGGTTGACAAGGAAACCTGTCTCAACTTTCAGGGGCTTCGCTGCGACGTGTGTTACCGCGTATGTCCATTGATTGACAAAGCCATCACCCTGGAGGTGCGCCACAACACCAGAACGGATCGGCACGCCATTTTTGAGCCGGTAGTTCATTCAGACATCTGCACAGGCTGTGGCAAGTGCGAGCAAGCCTGTGTGCTCAAGACAGCAGCGATCAAGGTCTATCCGACCAACCTGGCTAAAGGCGAAATGGGAGAACACTACCGCTTGGGGTGGATTGAACAGACGAAGAACGCCGGTCACTCTCTCATTGAGGGCCAGGGAAATCTCGATCTTCCGGACCGACTTCCCGAAGGTCTGCGTTTGCCAGGCCATTTTGACCCGGGTAGCCAGATTCCAGGTCCTGCTGGCATGCCTTCGACTACGGAGGTGGCGCGATGACTTTGTTGCGGCAAACATCTGTCGGCAGGGATGCTTTGCAGGCCAAAGGCTGGTGGAAAGCGCACCAGTGGTTGCTGCTGCGCAGAAGTTCGCAACTGGGGCTGCTCGCACTCTTTCTGCTCGGCCCCTGGGCGGGAATCTGGTTCGTCAAAGGCAATCTCACGTCAAGCCTGACTCTGGGAGTGCTTCCACTGACGGACCCCTACGTATTGCTGCAGTCTTTGTCAGCCGGGCACTGGCCGCTCGTGACCGCCATTGCGGGAGCCATCATCGTGCTGTGTTTCTACGCATTGGTCGGTGGACGAGCCTATTGTTCATGGGTTTGCCCGGTCAACCCGATCACCGACCTTGCCGCCTGGTTGCGCCCACTCTTGGGCATCCGCGGAGGTGCGCATCTGTCGCGCGGAACGCGCTACTGGATTCTGGCTATGACACTGGTCGTCAGCGCGGTTACAGGCACCGTTGCATGGGAGTGGATAAATCCCGTGACCATGCTGCACCGCGGCTTGCTGTTTGGCGGCGGGTTGACCTGGACCGTCGTACTGTCTGTTTTCCTCTTTGACCTGTTCGTCATGCACCGCGGTTGGTGTGGACGCGTTTGCCCGGTAGGTGCTGCCTACAGCCTGATCGGCCTCAAAAGCGTATTGCGCGTAACCGCAAAAAAAAGATCCGACTGCAATGACTGTGCCGACTGCTACGCCGTTTGCCCCGAGCCATTGATCCTGAAAGCCCCACTCAAGGGGGGACCTGCCGGGACGAGCCCCGTTGTACTCTCTTCGAATTGCACCAATTGCGGGCGTTGCATAGATGTCTGCTCCAAAGACGTTTTTGTCTTTTCCAGCCGTTTCCATCAATCATCCGACACTGCGCACGAAGCCTGCACGGTGCGGTCCAACCCACCTGTTTAACGAGGAGTAAAGCATGAAACAAAATCACTTTCGAATGACCCTGGCGACACTTGCCGCCGTTGTATTGAGCGTTGGGTGCGCTGTCTCCTACGAGCAAGCAACCTACCAGAAAGTCAATTCCATGCGAGGCACCGACGTAAGCGCCGCCGATGCACCTTTCGAAGCAAAAGCCTACCAAGGGAAAAAGCCGGGTCAACAGCAACTGGTTGTTCGTACGTTCAATGGCCAACCGCCGGTCATTCCGCACACGCTGGACAACTTTGACGAGATTACGCTGGAAGACAACCAGTGCATTGAATGCCACGGGCTGGCCAAATACAAAGAAAAAGGGGCCCCAAAAATGGGGGAAAGCCATTTCAAGGCTCAGAAAGTTGACATGACACGCTGGCAGTGCAATACATGCCACGTACCACAGGTCGATACTGCGCCACTGGTCAAACAAAACTTTGTGGGAAGCGCCCTGCCGAAAATCTAGCACCGCTGGAATACCTGAGTGGAGTCGTCTCCACGCAGGCAAGTCCCCTTCTGCTAATGCACACCGTACCGCAGCAGACGCTGCGGATCGATAATGCGTATGTCGCGTTTATCGATCTCGATGAGCTTCTCCTCCTCCAATTCCCGCAACACTTTGGAGAAGTATTCAGGCGTAAGGGACAGTCGAGAAGCGATGGTTGCTTTTGTGACCGGAAGGGAGACGGTGATGACCGCATCGCTCGCGCCATCCTGAACTTCGTTGTCCCGCAGCAAGTAGCCGATTACGCGCTGCACACCGCTGTGCAAAGCACCAGATTCAATATCGTGAATCAGACCATGCAGGCGACGTGAAATGCCTGCGAGCATCTTCATCGAAAAACGAGGATCACGCTCAATTTCGGCGACGATCGCGTGCTTGCTAACCGTCAACAGCAACGTGTTGGTCAAGGATTCGGCGTTCAGAATGTACGATTTTCCCGTGAACATCAATGCTTCGGCAAAGCTTTGACCTGGGCCTACCAATTCAATGACCTTCTCCTGACCGGCAGGGGAAATCGCAAAAAGCTTTACCTGGCCCGAGATCACGACATGAAACTCTTCGCACGGCTCCCCAAACCGAAATATGGTGTCGCCACGTGACAACCTGCGAACCAGGCAACCCTGCGCGGCCCGGCTCAACTCCAACGGTGACAGGTCCCCAAACAACGGAAGAACCGCCAAAAAGCGCGGTATGTTGAATTCATCGACTTCCATGCGGATTTCTCTAACTTGGACTTGTTTCAGGAAACCAAATTGTAAAGCGTGTCATTTCACGCACAACCAGCACGCCAAAAAACAAAAAACCCGCAGATTGCGGGTTTTTTTGCCAAGTGAAGGACTTTACTTGAGTGAGAGGATCCAGGCGACAAGCTTCTTGCTGTCAGCCTCATTCACCTGCGCGTTGGCTGGCATGGGAACCGGGCCCCATACGCCTGCGCCACCCTTGATGACCTTGGCAGCCAGCACGTCTGCAGCCTTGGCATCGCCAGCATATTTCTTTGCGACGTCCTTGTAGGCAGGTCCAACGACCTTCTTATCAACTGCATGGCAAGCCATGCAATTCTTGGATTTGGCCAGTGCCTCGTCAGCAAAAGCTGGGCTTGTAACCGCAATCGTGGCAGCAGCAGACAAAACAGCCAAAACAATACGTTTCATTTCATTTCCTCTTGGGTTAATTGGGGGGCTCTTGCGGATGCGCCGCAATCCTTGAACGGGACTCAGGGTTCGGCGGTTGACCACTCCGCGCGCAGAGAATAGCAGAACTGGCAAATAATTGAGTTGATCTAGATTAGCTTGAGCGTTAGTGCAGGGCTAAGAGCCGCCTATCATCTGTGGTAACCCGCACCACTTGTGTGGAGAAGTTCCCGCCCCACCTACCTCCCCATGACCACAGAACGCCCCAAATCACAAAATCCCAAGTCATTGTCGGGACTACTCCCCTTTCTGCGCCCCTACCGCTGGCGCATTGCCCTCGCGTTCGTATTCCTGGTTTTGGCCGCAATCGCAACCTTGGCATTTCCGTTGGCCTTGCGCAGCCTGATTGACGGTGGTCTTGTGACGACAGACAAGGGGCAGCAGGTCATGGCCCTGCGTGAACATTTTGGAATGATGTTTGCGGTGGCTGTGGCGTTGGGACTCTTCTCAGCCGCGCGCTTTTACATGGTTAGCTGGCTTGGTGAACGGGTTACCGCTGACCTGCGCAACGCGGTCTACAGCCACGTCTTGCAGCAAAGTCCAGAGTTCTTTGAAACCACGCAAACCGGCGAAGTCCTGTCTCGCCTCACGTCAGATACGATCCTGGTGCAAACGGTAGTGGGCTCATCCCTGAGCATGGGTTTACGCAACTTGGTCATGGGTGTGGGCGCACTGGGTGTGCTGGTTTGGACCAATCCCCTTGTCATGTTTCAAGTCATGGGTGTGCTGGTGTTAATTGTGATTCCCAGCCTGTGGTTCGGTCGGCGGGTGCGTAAGCTGTCCCGGGCCAGTCAGGACCGAATTGCCGATTCCAGCTCCATCGCGGCCGAGGTACTCAACGCCATTCCAGTGGTGCAAAGCTACACGGCAGAAACCCGTGAGGCCAATCGCTTTGCGACATCCACTGACAACGCCTTTGACACAGCCATTCGCCGCTCAAAGGCGAGGTCAGTGTTGGTTGCCTTCATCATCATCGCCACATCCGCCGCGCTGCTATGGGGCTTGTACCAGGGCACACAAGCCGTAATGGCGGGGCGTATCTCGGCTGGGCACTTGGGGCAAACCGTGGTCTACGTCATCATCCTGGCCAGCGCCTTTGCCATATTGGGTGAAGTCTACGGTGACTTGTTGCGGGCTGCTGGGGCGACCGAGCGACTGGTGGAACTTCTGGAGACCCAGTCACCAATTGTTTCTCCAAAGAATCCTGCGCTAGCCCTCGTACCTGTTGCTGGTAGCGCTATCAATTTCGAAGCAATTACCTTCAACTATCCTTCCCGGCCATTGCAAACTGCCTTGTCGAGCTTTTCACTGGACATCCGGGCAGGCCAGACCGTTGCCATCGTAGGTCCCAGCGGGGCGGGGAAGAGCACAGTCTTCCAATTGCTGCTGCGTTTCTACGATCCAGTGCAAGGCCGCATTGTTCTGGACGGTGTGGACACAAAGGAAATGTCGCTCGGCGCACTACGCCAACGCATTGGCATCGTGCCGCAAGACGCCGTCATTTTTTCCAATAGCGCCATGGAAAACATCCGCTATGGCAAGCCCACGGCAACGGATGCGGAGGTCCTTGCAGCGGCGCAGTCAGCATTTGCCCACGAATTTATCACCGCCCTGCCCGATGGCTACAACACTTTTTTGGGTGAACGTGGCTTGCGACTGTCAGGCGGCCAACGCCAGCGTATCGCAATTGCCAGAGCAATGCTCAAAAACCCGCCACTGTTGCTGTTGGATGAGGCCACCAGTGCGCTGGACGCCGAAAGTGAGCGAATGGTGCAGGCGGCATTGGAATCCGCCATGCGCGACCGCACCACACTGGTTATTGCACATCGACTGGCCACCGTTCAAAAGGCAGACCGCATCGTGGTGCTGGACCACGGGAAGCTGGTGGAGCAAGGAACACATGCCGAACTGGTCGCACGCGGCGGGGTTTACGCCGGTTTGGCAGCGTTGCAGTTCAATGCCTGACACCACACAAGCATTCTGCTCAAAACCAGGGGTTGAAATCGGCAGGCTGCGTTCGTAGAATGGGCTGTACACCACTTGGGAGTTCGCTATGGATGTCAGCTCAGTCAACAAGCCCGCCGTGCAACATGCTAACGCGCCCAAGCGCGTAGCTGAAAATCAGAAGCCCCCGGTGCGCGACAGCAAGCCCCCCGAAAATGAGACACGCAAAGCAGAGCAGACTGCTGCCAAACCCGTTGTCAACACGCAAGGGCAAATTACCGGACGCCATCTCAACGTTACGGCCTGAAAGGCCGCAAACAAGGCTTTTTTGATAAGCCATGGTTTCAATCACCGCCACCAATAGCGCAAATCCGCCGCGGCAATTCAGCTCGGGAAAGGGGAGACTTGAGCAAGCTCGGCGGGAAGCAGATCAGGCGGAGGCCACCGCAAGGGATCTGCGAGCGCAAGCCGATGATGCGGAGCGGCAGGCAAGACAGAGCCAAGACAACGTCCGAAAAGTCTCTGCCAGGGCACGAGAGGAAACAGCGACCTACTCACAGCCCCGGGACCGCAGCACCTCAGAGGTACCCATGGAGGTGCAAAAGCTGATTGAACAGATGTATAGCGCAACCACCGAAAAGCGCGCCTTGAGCGGCAATCCCTTGAAAACCAACGCCAATGCCGCGCCGGTTGTCAACATTCAGGGCCAAGCGACAGGCCGTATTGTCAATATCAGCGCCTGAGCACGCTATTGCAGGCGCCCTTTCAAGGCCAATGGCATGGGAAAGGGTACAACGTCAATCCCTTCATCGACCAGGGATTGCGCTTCCTGCAAGCTAGCAGTGCCCCGCAAACTGCGGGGCTTTTGTTCACCATAGTGGATCTTGCGGGCTTCCTCAGAGAATTTATCACCCACATCTGTAGTCTGGGCGAGCAATTGACGCGTCAAGGCCCACCATGCGTCTGTCAATGCCGAATTGCCAATGTCGGAATCCCGCGAAACAGACGGATCACGCGGCTCTGGGTTGGCGGCGCGACTGCCCGATAACAGCAGACGCGGAGCACTCAACTTTTTCACCACTGATGGATCACCGCAAACAGGGCATTGGACAATTGATTTCTGGCACTGTCTTACGAAATCAGCTTCCGAGGCAAACCAGCCTTCAAATACATGCCCTATTCCGCACTGCAAATCCAATACTTTCACAAAGGCTCCTATTTGTGATGCGGCGAACCAACCGATTGCCAGTTCAGCGACCAGGCGCCACTGAGCACATTCTGCATCCAGAGCGCACCTGCCAGGGTCTTCCCATCGGTAACTGTGCCATCCACACACCATTGCAGTAATTCTGATGGAGTCGCGGTAAACACATCCAGGTGCTCACCCACATCTAGGCTACGCTCACCGGCACTCAATCCACGTGCAAACCAGATATCAATGAACTCGGTGGAATAGGCAATTACGGGATGCAGTTGTCCGGCACGCGCCCACTCAAGGGCAGAATAGCCTGTTTCTTCGCGCAATTCGCGCCGTGCGCAATCCCAAGTTGACTCGCCAGCGTCAAGCTTACCGGCTGGAAACTCAACCATCACCTGCCCAACCGGATAGCGGAATTGGCGTTCAAGCACAACACGCGTACGGCCGTATTCATCTTGCAGCAATGGTATGACCATGACCGCGCCCGGATGAACAATGTACTCGCGAACAGAGGTTGAACCGTCTGCAAGTTCAACAGTATCCTGAAAAGCATGTAGGAGCCGCCCCCGAAATACTTCTTGGCTGGAGCGCTTGGTCTCCATCAGATGACGGCTATTCATGCGAACCCGCGAGTATCAGCGCCGGAGTGAGAGTTGGACGGTACCAGCCACGCGGGGAGAGAGGTCACATGCGAAATGTGGTCAGATCAGGTGCCCAGCATCTGCCGGATGGCACTTCCACACAGAGCGAGCAATCCGCCTGGCAGCAAGCCCAGAATCAGCACCAGCGCACCATTGATGGACAGGACGACGCGAACGTCCAAAGGCGCGACGATGTTGCTGGCAGTAATCGGGGCGTCGAAGTACATCACCTTGATGACCCGCAAGTAGTAGAACGCACCAATCAATGACATCAGAACAGCAAATACAGCAATTCCCAAATGCATACCTTGGCCAGAAGCCACCAGGGCCTGCAAGACTGCCAATTTGGCATAGAACCCGACCAAGGGAGGGATGCCTGCCAGCGAGAGAAGGCAGACGGCCATGACACCGGCATACAGGGGGCTACGCTGATTCAAACCGGCCAAATCCGCAATCTCTTCACTCTCAAAGCCTTCTTGTGACAGTAACAGCAACACACCGAAACTGGCCAGCGTCGTCAGCACATAGGTGATGACATAGAACATCGCCGAACTGTAGGCGTTTGCCGTGTAGGTTGCCGAGTCACCGCTGACAACACCCGATAAAACGCCCAACAGCACAAAACCCATTTGTGAAATGGTGGAAAACGCCAGCATCCGCTTGACATTTGTCTGGGCAATGGCCGCCAGATTGCCTACCAACAATGAGCCCACCGAGAGCATCAAAAGCATTTGCTGCCAATCCACGGCCAGAGGCAATAGTCCTTCGACCAAAAGGCGCATGGTCATGGCAAAAGCTGCCAGCTTTGGCGCTCCACCAATCATCAGCGTGATAGCGGTCGGAGCACCCTGGTAGACGTCCGGAATCCACATATGAAAAGGAACGGCACCGAGCTTGAATGCCAGTCCCGACACAATGAAAACAAGACCAAACACCAGAACCTGATGGCGAATTTGGCCCGATGAAATGGCTTTGAATATGGTCGTGATATCCAATGAACCGGTCGCACCGTACAACATGGACATGCCATACAGCAAGAAGCCTGATGCCATGGCACCCAGCACAAAGTACTTCATGGCCGCTTCAGTCGCCGTCGCGTTGTCACGGCGCAAAGCCACCAAGGCATAACTGGACAGAGTCAATAACTCGAGCCCCATGTAAATCACCAGGAGGTTGTTTCCCGAGATCATTACGGACATACCCAGCAGAGAGAAAATACTCAGCGTAAAGAACTCACCGCCCCGCAACATTCCGCGATGTGCAGAATACGGACGTCCGTACACCAAAGTAACCATGACTGCGATCGTCGCAAAGCACTTGAGCCAGGCCCCCATAGTGTCACTGACAACCATGTTGCCGAAGCCGTACAAGGTATCCCCTCTTAGGGCCAGGTCAGCCTGCATGTACGCAACCACGCCCAGCGTCAGTAGCGTAAACACGTAGGTCGTGCCCCGCATAGGACTCTTGATGCCAAGATCCAGCAAGGCGATGACACATGCCATCACGAGTAAGACCATATCGGGATAAACCGCGATCCAACTGATTTTGTCAATCATCTTTCGTCTCTCAATTCAGTTTGATCAGTTCAACTTGGAAATCGCAACATGCTTGAGCAGTTGGGCAACCGAGGCATCCATGACATCCGTAAAAGGCTTTGGATAAACGCCCATCCACAAAACGGCAGCAGCGAGTAGCGCAAGCATCAGGAACTCTCTGGAGTTGATATCAGTCAGCTCTTTCACGTGGTCGTTGGTAACCGGGCCAAGGTACACCCGCTTGAACATCCACAAGGTGTACGCGGCACCAAAAATCAGCGCACTTGCGGCCGCGAATCCAATCCAGAAATTGAATTTGACGGCAGCCAGGATCACCATCCATTCACCCACAAACCCGGCTGTTCCTGGCAAGCCACAATTGGCCATCGCAAAAAACAAGGCAAAGGCTGCGAACTTGGGCATGGTGTTCACCACGCCTCCATAACTGGCTATTTCACGGGAATGAACCCGGTCATACAGCACGCCGATGGACAGGAACATGGCACCGGATACGAAGCCGTGTGCGATCATTTGCACTAGGCCGCCAGACATGCCCAAGTCGATGAATATGAAGAACCCGAGGGTCACGAAGCCCATATGTGCAACCGATGAATACGCCACCAGCTTCTTCATGTCTTGCTGCACCATGGCAACCAATCCGACATAGACCACCGCAATCAGCGACAAGGCGATCATCAACCCCGCCCATTCATGGGCTGCGTCCGGCGCAATCGGCAACGAGAACCGCAGGAACCCGTAGGCACCCAGTTTCAGCATGATGGCGGCCAGCACTGCAGAGCCTCCCGTCGGGGCCTCTACGTGCACATCGGGCAACCATGTATGGACTGGCCACATAGGGACTTTGACTGCAAAGGCGGCAAAAAAAGCAAAGAACAACAGCGTTTGACTGGTCCGATCCAGTGGCATCGCGTGCCACACCGCCAAGTCAAAACTACCGCCCGATTTGGTGTACAAGAAAATCAGGGCGACCAACATCAGCAGGGAGCCCAGCAAGGTGTACAAGAAGAACTTGAAGGCCGCGTAAATCTTGTTCGGCCCGCCCCAGATACCGATGATCAGATACATCGGAATCAACGTGGCTTCGAAAAACACGTAGAACAGCAGCCCATCCAGTGTGCAAAACACACCGATCATCAATCCGCTGAGAATCAGAAAGGCGCCCATGTACTGATTGACACGCCGTGTAATGACCTCCCACCCGGCGATGATGACAACCACGTTGATAAACGCGGTCAACAAAACGAACCACAAAGAAATTCCGTCAACACCCAGGTGGTATTTCACATTGAAGCGATCAATCCACGAGAAATTCTCGACAAATTGCATGGCCGCCGTGGACGTATTGAATTGGCTATACAGCGGCAGGGTCACCAAAAAGCTGCACACCGCACCCACCAATGCCAACCATCGCACAGTCTGCGCTTGATCATCCCGACCCAAGGCCAGCAATACAACTCCGAACGCGATGGGCGTCCAAATTGCGAGGCTCAACAATCCCATATTCTTCTTCTCCTACTTGAGCCAAACGAAATACGTCATGAGCACAAAAATGCCCAGAATCATGACCAGCGCATAGTGGTACAGATAACCGGTCTGAACCTTGCGTACAGATCCGGAAATCCAGCCAACGAGCTTCCATGAACCATTGACCATAGCTCCGTCAATAATTGCCTGATCGCCGACTTTCCAGAGGCCTGCTCCCAACACACGTGCACCGCGAGCCAGAATATTTTCATTGATCCAGTCAAGGTAGTACTTGTTTTCGAGCAGGTTGAAAATCGGGCTGAACGTCCGCTTGATGGCGGCAGGCCACGAGGGTTTCACCATATAGAAAACATAGGCCAACGCCACACCCGCAACCGCAAGCCACAAGGGCAAACTGGTCAACGCGTGCATGGCCATCTGGGTAGGACCATGGAAGGCATGACCCAACTCCTCCATCGCCGGATGCAGTTCGGCGTTCACGAAGATGGCGTCCTTGAAGAAGTCTCCAAATAGCATGGGGCCAATGGTCAGATAGCCAATCACGGCGGATGGGATGGCCAACAAAACAAGGGGCACCGTTACCACCCATGGTGATTCATGCGGACCGTGGTGTTCACCATGGTGATCATCGTGACCATGGTGCGCATCCGGATTTTGGTCAAACCGCTCTTTGCCATGGAACACCAGGAAATACATGCGGAACGAATAAAAAGCGGTAACAAATACACCAGCCAACACCGCGAACTTTGCAAACCCCGCACCCGACAAATGGCTTTCCAGAACCGCCTCAATGATGCTGTCTTTTGAATAGAAACCAGCAAAAAATGGCGTACCGATGAGTGCCAAAGACCCCACCAAAGATGTGAACCACGTAATCGGCATGTATTTGCGCAGCCCGCCCATCCAGCGAATGTCCTGGTTGTGGTGAACACCCATGATGACGGAGCCGGCCGCCAGGAACAGCAGTGCCTTAAAGAACGCGTGCGTCATCAAATGGAACACAGCTACCGAATAGGCGGAGGCACCCAATGCCACGGTCATATAACCCAGCTGCGACAGAGTCGAATAGGCGACCACACGCTTGATGTCGTTTTGAATAATGCCCAAAAAGCCCATGAACAGCGCCGTAATGGAACCAATCACCATGATGAAGTTCAGCGCGGTCTCGCTAAGCTCAAACAGCGGCGACATGCGGGCCACCATGAAAATCCCTGCCGTCACCATCGTGGCAGCGTGAATCAGCGCGGAAATGGGTGTGGGACCTTCCATCGAATCGGGTAGCCAGACATGCAAAGGAAACTGGGCCGACTTACCCATGGCGCCTATGAACAGGCAAATACAGATGACAGTAATCAACATCCAGTTCGTACCCGGAAGACTCAAGGCGGCCAGCTCTGCGGACTTCGCGAATGCTTCCGTGTAATTCAGCGTACCTGCAAAGGCAGCGATCAAGCCAATGCCGAGGATGAAACCAAAGTCGCCCACGCGATTGACCAGAAAAGCCTTCATATTTGCGAAAATCGCGGTCGGTTTATTGAACCAGAATCCGATCAGCAAATAGGACACCAGACCCACGGCTTCCCACCCAAAGAAGAGCTGGAGCATGTTGTTGCTCATGACCAGCATCAGCATCGAGAATGTGAACAGCGAGATGTAGGAGAAGAAGCGGTTGTACCCTTCGTCTTCCTTCATGTAGCCGATCGTGAAGATGTGCACCATCAGCGAAACAAAGGTCACAACGCACATCATCATGGCGGTCAAGCCGTCCACCAGAAATCCAATCTCCATTTTGAGGCCACCAACCACCATCCAGGTGTACAGCGTCTCGTTGAAGCGGGCGCCGTCAGCCGCTACCGAATTCAGTGTCATGGCCGACAACACGAAGGAAAGGGCCACTCCCAATATGGTCAGCCAATGACTGGCACTTCGGCCAATGCGATTGCCACCAAACTTGGTGCCAAAGACACCGGCAATGATGGATGCCACCAATGGAGCCAACGGCACCATCAGCAATGTAGAAGCAGACAGGGTTTGACTCATATTCTTTTTAACCCTTGAGCGTATTGAGTTCGTCCACGCTGATGCTGGACTTATTGCGAAACAGCAGCACCAGAATGGCCAGGCCAATGGCAGACTCCGCCGCGGCAACTGTCAAAATAAAGAACACAAAGATCTGGCCGTGCATGTCGTGCAGATAGTGGGAGAACGCAACGAAATTCGTATTGACGGCTAACAACATGAGCTCAATGGCCATCAGCAGGACAATCAGGTTGCGCCGGTTCAGGAAAATGCCAACGACCGACAACGCGAACAGTATGGCGCCCAACGACAGGAAGTGGCCTAGTGTCAAAACCATGCTTATTTCTCCACTTGAGTTGTGCTTACCGGTGGGGCGGATGCCGCCGGTTTGGTTGCGGCCAGTTTGACGACCTTCAAACGGTCTCGGGACTTGACACGCACCTGGTCTGATGGGCTAATGAACTTGGAATCTTTGCGAGCGCGCAAAGTCAAGGCAATGGCTGCAATCATGGCGACCAAGAGGATTGCGGCCGCGACCTCCAGGGGATAGATGTACTGCGTATACAGCACCTTGCCCAATTCTTTGGTGTTTGAAGCAGGTGCGACATTCACAACCGACGCGGGGTCATCCACCACGCGAAAACCACCCATCAATACGGCCGACATTTCCAGTGCAATGACTACGCCAACGATTGCCGCGAATGGAAAATGTTTCCAGAACCCACGCCGTAGGTCTTCCATGTTGATATCCATCATCATGACAACGAACAGGAACAGCACCATGACCGCGCCAACGTAGACCAACACCAGGGTAATCGCCAGAAACTCTGCCTTCAACAGCATCCAGATCATCGCTGCCTGGAAAAACGTCAATACTAGAAACAGTACGGCATGTATTGGGTTGCGGGCCGTGATCACACGAAACGCTGCCAACAGCATGATCGTGGAAAACACGTAAAACAGACCAGTCGTGACACTCATGATTCAATTTCTTTCTTGCGACAGATCAGCGGTATTTGGCGTCTGCCTGCTTGGCCGCAGCGATCTGGGTTTCGTAGCGATCCCCAACCGCCAGCAGCATGTCCTTGGTGAAATACAAATCAGCGCGCGATTCACCGTGGTATTCAAAAATGTGGGTCTCAACGATGGAATCAACCGGACAGCTTTCCTCACAAAAGCCGCAATAAATACACTTGTTCAAATCAATGTCGTAACGCGTCGTGCGGCGCGAACCGTCGTCACGCATTTCAGACTCGATGGTGATCGCCATCGCCGGGCACACAGCTTCACATAGCTTGCAAGCAATACAGCGTTCTTCACCGTTTTCATATCGGCGCAAGGCATGGAGGCCGCGAAAGCGCGGAGACAGCGGTGTTTTCTCTTCCGGGTACTGCAGCGTCACCTTGCGACGAAACGCATATCGACCGGTCAAAGCCAGTCCCTTGAACAACTCCATCAGCAAAAAGCTGTAGAGAAAATCCTTTAGCGAAAAAGCAAGCGGTTTTGGGGCCGCGGAATGGGTAGACATTGATTTGCCCCTTACTTCCAAATATTGAGGGGAGTTTGCATCCAGGCGCCAACAACCAGCAGCCAGACCAAGGTAACAGGTATGAACACCTTCCATCCCAATCGCATGATCTGGTCATACCGGAAGCGCGGAAACGTTGCTCTGACCCAGATGAAGAAATTCACGATCAAAAAGGCTTTCAAACCCAGCCAAATCCATCCGGGAATCCAATTGAAGAATACTGAGTCAATGGGGGAAATCCATCCACCCAAAAACATAATGGTTGCCAGCAAAGACACCAGGAACATATTGGCGTACTCAGCAAGCTGGAACATGGCCCAGGACATGCCGGAGTACTCCACCATGTGGCCCGCGACAATTTCTGCTTCACCCTCGACCACGTCAAACGGATGGCGGTTGGTTTCAGCCAAGCTGGAAATCACATACACCACAAAGACGGGCAGCAGTGGCAGCCAGTTCCATGAAAGGAAATTAAGACCCATGTGCGCAAACTGGCCCTTGCCCTGCCCAACCACGATGTCGGTCAGGTTCATGCTGGAAGACACCATCAGCACCACAACTAGGCAAAAACCCATGGCGATTTCATAACTAACCATCTGCGCGGAGGCACGCAACGACCCCAGGAACGCATATTTGGAATTGGATGCCCAACCGGAGATGATGACTCCATAGACCTCCATGCCGGCAATCGCCATGACAAACAGCAAACCGGCATTGATATTGGCCAACGCAACATCCGGACCAAATGGAATCACAGCCCAAGCCGCCATCGACGGCATGATGGTCAAAACCGGGCCCAGGAAAAACAAACCTTTGTTGGCTGCCGCTGGAACCAAAATTTCTTTGGTCATCAGCTTCAAGGAATCCGCGATGGGCTGCAACAAGCCCCATGGACCCACGCGATTGGGACCTAGCCGGACCTGCACATACCCCAGAAGCTTGCGCTCCCACAGCGTCGTATAGGCGACCGCGCCCATCAACGGCAATACCACAGCCACAATCTTGATCAAGGCCCAGAGTACCGGCCATGCCAAATCAGACCACCAGGCCTGAGCAATCAGGGTCAAGCCATAGTTGTACATCGCATCAATCATGACACCACCTCCGGTACGGATTGCGCACCGGCGCGGCCGTCCGCGGTGAGCTGCAGTGAACTGGCACGCCGCACAATGCTGTCCAGTTGGTAAATGCTGGCCACACATGGCTCAATTTCAGTGTGTGCAGCCGAGGCCATGGACGCTTTGCAGGCGTTATTGAGAAGTGCACTTGGCACTTGCACCGGTACACCACCATCGTTGCCCGCATGCATATGCGACAAGACTTCCTGAGAAGATTCGAAATCAAATCCAGAGAGACCCAGAACATTCGCCAGCGCACGAATGACCTTCCACGCCGGTCGCGCCTCACCCAAGGGCTTGACAACTGCATAGAAGCTCTGGATTCGTCCCTCGGCGTTGATATAAGTACCAGGGGTCTCGGTGAACGGCGCAATGGGCAGCAACACATCACTGCATTCCATGTTGGCCTGGAACGGACTCAAGGTCACTACCATCTCGGCTTGCTTCAACGCAGCCATCGCAGCGCTGCCGCTTGCCGAATCAAACTCCGGCTCATTGTTCAACAAAATCACGGCCTTCAACCCACCTGACAGCATCTGCGCTGCGTTGAGTCCGCCACTCCCGGGTAGAACGCCCGCCAACTGCGCGCCCACGGTGTTGGCGGCTTCTGTCAGATAGCCAACGGAAGCACCAGTGTGTGCACCAATCCAATTCGCCAGCACCAGAATCTGACTGGCCTGCGCGTGGTGCGCCGAAGCATTTCCCAGCAATATGGCCTTGCGCTCGCCGCCCAGCAGGGACTGCGCGATGTCCTTCGCAAGGGCGGTAGCCTGTCCGTCTTGCGGTGCAGCAACGCCTTTCTCGGCCGCAATCGCACACGCAACGTCCGCCAGAGACCGCACCCACTGCGCGGAGGGCGCCAGCAGGGTATTTCGCACGGGCAGAGCCCACGCGACGGGTGCCGCGCTGATGGCACTGACAGCACAGCCACGCTTGGTCGCCTGGCGGATGCGCTGGGCAAACAGCGGATGATCCTTGCGCAGGTTGGACCCGACCACCAACACCCGCTCCAAGTTGGACAGCTCTGCAATCGGCATGCCCAAGTAGCGCGCACCTTCTTGGGCGCCGGGGAATTCTGCGTTGCGCAAGCGGTAGTCGATGTTTTCGCTGCCCAAGCCGCGCACAAGAGCACCCGCCAAGTACAACTCTTCCAGTGTGCTGTGGGGGCTCACCAGGGCACCAATGGCACCTGCACCATGGGATGATTTGATACCCTGCAAACCATGGGCCACGTACTCCAGGGCGGTCTGCCAGTCAACGCTCTTCCAGACGCCGCCCTGTTTGAGCATGGGGGTTGTGAGTCGCTCGGCGCTGTTCAATGCTTCGTAGGAAAAGCGGTCCCGATCTGCAATCCAGCATTCATTGACGTCTTCATTTTCCAGCGGCACAACACGCATCACTTTGTTGTTCTTGACCTGAACAATCAAATTGGTGCCTGTGGAATCGTGCGGACTGATGGATTTGCGGCGCGATAGCTCCCACGTGCGGGCGCTGTATCTGAATGGCTTGCTGGTGAGCGCGCCAACCGGGCAGATATCAATCATGTTGCCGGACAACTCCGAATCAATAGACTGCCCCAGAAAGGTTTCGATTTCGGCGTGCTCGCCGCGATGGGACATACCCAACTCCATCACGCCCGCTATCTCCTGCCCAAAACGGACACAACGCGTGCAATGGATACAACGGCTCATTTCTTCCATGGACACCAGCGGTCCCACATCCTTGTGGAATACCACGCGCTTCTCTTCTTCGTAACGCGACGACGACCCACCGTAACCAACGGCCAAATCCTGCAACTGGCATTCACCGCCCTGGTCACAAATCGGACAATCCAGCGGGTGATTGATCAGCAAAAACTCCATCACCGATTTCTGGGCTTTGATTGCTTTATCACTCTTGGTCCGCACGATCATGCCCTGCGTCACGGGCGTCGCGCAAGCCGGCATGGGCTTGGGCATCTTCTCCACGTCGACCAGGCACATGCGGCAACTCGCCGCAATGCTCAGTTTCTTGTGGTAGCAGAAATGGGGAATATAGGTGCCTGCCTTTTCAGCCGCATGCATGATCATGCTGCCTTCAACAATGTCAACCTTCTTGCCGTCGAGTTCGATTTCGATCATCTTGGGACTCGCTCAAACGTAGGCTGGGACCATGCAGGTCTTGTGCTCTACGTGGTACTCAAATTCGTGTCTAAAGTGTTTGATCATGGCGCGAACGGGCATCGCCGCCGCATCGCCCAATGCGCAGATCGTGCGACCCTGAATGTCTTCTGCAACGCTATCCAGCAGATCCATATCAGCTGGACGCCCATGTCCGTGTTCAATGCGGTCCACCACGCGCGACAACCAACCGGTTCCTTCACGGCACGGCGTGCATTGGCCACACGATTCGTGCATATAGAAGTAACTCAAGCGCTGCAGACTCTTGACCATGCACCGGCTGTCATCCAGGACAATGACGGCACCCGACCCCAGCATGGAACCTGCCTTGGCAATGGAGTCATAGTCCATGGTGCAATCCATCATGATGGACGCTGGCAAGATAGGAGATGACGACCCGCCTGGGATAACCGCCTTCAACTGGCGACCGGCACGCACGCCACCAGCCAATTCCAGTAGCTTAGAGAACGGCGTGCCCATGGGCACTTCAAAGTTTCCAGGCATTTCTACGTCACCGCTAACGGAGTAGATCTTGGTGCCGCCATTGTTGGGCTTGCCACACTCCAGATACGCCTGTCCGCCATTGCGGATGATCCATGGCACTGCGGCAAATGTTTCCGTGTTGTTGATCGTCGTCGGCTTCCCGTACAGACCAAAACTAGCAGGGAAAGGCGGCTTGAAGCGTGGCTGGCCTTTCTTGCCTTCCAGTGACTCCAATAGGGCTGTTTCCTCGCCACAAATGTATGCGCCAAATCCATGCGCCGCATGCAATTGAAAACTGAAATTGCTGCCCAAAATATTGTTACCCAACAGGCCGGCAGCACGCGCTTCCTCTAGGGCTTCTTCGAACCGGTCATAGGTCGAAAAAATCTCGCCGTGTATGTAGTTGTAGCCGACCGTAATACCCATGGCAAAGGCGGCAATGGCCATGCCCTCAATGACGATATGGGGGTTGAACTCCATGATGTCGCGGTCTTTGCAGGTACCCGGCTCACCTTCATCCGAATTGCAGACCAGGTATTTTTGACCGGGGAACTGCCGTGGCATGAAGCTCCACTTCAACCCTGTCGGGAACCCGGCGCCACCGCGTCCACGCAGCGCCGACTCCTTGACTGTGGCGATGACCTGATCTTGCGTCATGGCCTCACCACCGCCGATACCGAGAACCTTGCGCAGTGCCTGGTAGCCACCGCGCGCCTCGTAATCTTTCAGACGCCAGTTAGAACCGTCCAAACCCGCAAGAATCTGCGGATTGATATGCCGGTCATGGAAACAGGTCTGCACGCCAGTGGCGCGGAACTGAGAAAGAATGTGCTGCGCTGTCATCATTTGTCTCCCGCCGCCCGCAGACCATCCACCAGCTGATCCAGCTTCTCGGGAGTCATGAAACTGCACATGGAACGGTCATTCACCAACATGACAGGGGAGTCCGCACACGCCCCCAGACACTCACTCTGTTGCAATGTGAACATCCCGTCAGCCGTGGTCTGCCCCATGGAGATACCCAATTTGCTCTCCAGATACTTCAGCGTACTGACACCATCGCGCAACTGACAGGGCAAATTGGTGCACACATTGAGTTTGTACTTGCCAACGGGGCGCTGGTTGTACATGTTGTAGAAGGTGGTGACCTCATGCACCGCCATGGGCGCCATTCCAAGGTATTCAGCGACAACGGCTTCACTGTCCGTGCTGACGTATCCAAGTTCTTGTTGGACGATGGCCAGACAGGCCATGACGGCGGACTGCTTCTGGTCGGCAGGGTACTTTGCCACTTCTTTGGCAAAGCGCGCCTTGGTAGATTCAGAGATCATCGATCAATCTCTCCAAAAACGATGTCCAGGGTACCGATGATGGACACAGCATCGGCAATCATGTGGCCTTTGGCCATTTCATTCAATCCAGCGAGGTGCACAAATCCGGGCGCGCGAATCTTCATGCGATAGGGCTTGTTCGCCCCCTCACTGACCATGTAAATGCCAAACTCTCCCTTGGGGTGTTCGACGGCCGCGTAGGCTTCACCTTCCGGTACATGAAACCCTTCCGAGAACAACTTGAAATGGTGGATCAGCTCCTCCATGTTGGTCTTCATGGATTCACGCGAAGGTGCGGCCACTTTGTGGTTGTCCGTGATCACCGGGCCGGGGTTGGCCCTGAGCCAGGTCACGCACTGCTTGATGATGTTGTTGGACTGCTTCATCTCTTCCATGCGGACGAGGTAGCGGTCATAAACATCTCCTGCACTACCGACCGGAATGTCAAACTCCATGCGATCGTAAACGTCATAGGGACGCTGTTTGCGCAAGTCCCAGGCAACGCCGGATGCCCGCAGCATGGCCCCCGTAAAGCCCATATTCAATGCACGCTCCGGCCCAATGGCACCAATGCCAACGCAGCGTTGCTTCCAGATGCGATTCTCGGTCAGCAGCGTGTGGTACTCCTCCAGGCACTTGGGGAAGCGTTGCGTGAAATCGTCGATGTAGTCCAGCAGTGAACCCTGACGGTTCCGGTTTAGATCTTCTACGCCCTTGGCACTGCGGACCTTGCTCTCCTTGTACTGGGTCATGGTATCCGGCAGGTCACGGTACACACCTCCAGGACGGAAGTAGGCGGCGTGCATGCGCGCGCCACTGGCCGCCTCATACATGTCAAACAAGTCCTCGCGCTCGCGAAACGTGTAAATAAGGATGGTCGAGCTGCCGCAATCGTTGCCGTGGGAGCCCAAATACATCAGGTGATTCAACAGCCGCGTAATCTCGGCATACATGACCCGGATGTACTGCGCACGAATGGGAACCTCGATGCCCAGCAATCGCTCAACTGCCAAGCAATAGGCGTGCTCGCTGCACATCATCGATACGTAGTCCAGCCTGTCCATATAGGGCAAGTTCTGGATATAGGTCTTTGTTTCGGCCAGCTTTTCCGTAGCACGGTGCAGCATGCCGATGTGCGGGTCAGCTCGCTGGATCACCTCACCATCGAGCTCCAGCACCAGTCGCAAAACGCCGTGAGCCGCAGGGTGTTGCGGCCCAAAGTTGAGGGTGTAGTTCTTTATTTCAGCCATGAATCAAACCGCTTACTGCAAGCCCCCGTAGTTGTCTTCACGAATGATGCGCGGCGTGATTTCACGACTCTCAATGGTGACGGGCTGGTAGACGACGCGCGCCTGTTCGGCGTCATAGCGCATCTCCACATGCCCGGAGGTTGGAAAGTCCTTGCGAAACGGATGCCCGATAAACCCATAGTCGGTCAAAATGCGACGCAAGTCCGCATGCCCGCTGAACATGATGCCAAACAGATCAAAAGCTTCGCGCTCGTACCAATCCGCCGAAACCCAGATATCGGTAACCGAATCCACCATGGGCATGGCGTCGTCCGCCGCGAACACCTTGAGACGAAGGCGTTGATTCAAACTGACCGACAGTAACTGGACGACCACGCAAAACCGCGGTCCGTCATAACTGCCCGCTTTGTACTCGGAGTAATCCACTCCACACAGGTCAATCAGCTGTTCAAATTTGCAGCCAGTGGCATCGCGCAAGGTCAATGCAGCCGCATGGTAGTCGTCAGCCGAGACGACAACCTCAACCTCACCCAATGCAACTGAAGTCTTTCGGATCACGCCACCCAGAGCACTGACAACGGCCGCCTGGGTCGCCTCAGGAGTAACAGAAAATATTGTCATAGACCCCTTCTCAGACCCGCGCAATCGTTTCGGTACGGCGTATCTTGAGCTGCAACTGCATGATGCCGTAAATCAGGGCCTCAGCCGTCGGAGGGCAACCGGGCACATACACATCAACCGGCACAATGCGGTCACAGCCACGGACCACCGAATAGCTGTAGTGGTAGTAACCACCACCATTTGCACACGACCCCATGCTGATGACTCTGCGCGGCTCCGACATCTGGTCGTAGACCTTGCGAAAAGCCGGAGCCATCTTGTTGGTCAGCGTGCCGGCAACAATCATCAGATCGGACTGGCGAGGACTCGCACGAAAAACCTCGGCACCGAAGCGAGCGAGGTCATAGCGCGCCGTGGCGGAGTGCATCATTTCCACCGCACAGCACGCCAAGCCAAACGTCATGGGCCACACCGAGCCGGTCCTGGCCCAGTTCATCACCGAGTCGTAACTGGTGGTGACAAAGCCCTCTTTTAGAACACCTTCGATCATTTGCTACTCCCAGTCCAGGGCACCTTTTCGCCACATGTACACAAAACCAATGGTCAACACGCCCACGAACTCCACGCCAATCAAAAACCCGAACATGCCAAGTTCCTTGAGCGCAACTGCCCAGGGAAACAAGAACGCTGTTTCGAGATCAAACAGGATGAACAAAATCGCTATCAGGTAATAGCGGACGTCAAATTTCATCCGGGCGTCTTCAAACGCCTCGAAACCGCATTCGTAGGGGGAGTTTTTTGCTTTATCGGGCCGATTGGGACCCAATATGTAGCCGATGACTTGTGGCGCAACACCGATGCCGATGCCGACCAAGATGAACAAGAGAGCAGGAAGATATTGATCGAGGTTCATCTTGCGTTTCTTATCACCAATTCAGACCGACCCAACAATTGGGTCCGCCAAATACCATTTTGGTGCCGTCGGCGAGACTCGAACTCGCACAGCTCTCGCCACTACCCCCTCAAGATAGCGTGTCTACCAATTTCACCACGACGGCGGCTTTTTTTATCTGTATTGCGTGAGGAACCCGGAGGTATTTTGCTTTTCAGACAAGCCTAGAGTTTACCCTGAATTTGCCCCTCATCCCCAAGGGACAAGGCAATTAAAGTAGCAATCATTTCGCGGGGATCTGCCCCACTCCGGAGGCCGCTGCGGCTGGCGCCGAGGCAGCTTCAGCCACGGCGGGAGCCACGATCGCCGCACCTTCCAGAACGCTACCCGAACTGGCTGGGCGCAGGTTACCGAAATATGCCAAAGCCAGCGTACAGACAAAGAACACGGTAGCCAAAACAGCCGTCGTCCGGGACAGGAAATTGGCACTGCCGCTGGCGCCAAACAGGCTGCCCGAGCCACCGCTGCCGAACGCCGCGCCCATGTCGGCACCTTTTCCGTGCTGCACCAAGATCAGGCCAATCATGGCCAGGGCCGACAGCATCTGAACCGTCAAAACAATCGTCAACACAATATTCATTCTCAACTCCTATAGGAAAAATACGCCGCAAACCCCGACTGCAATCAGTGGGCTGCTGCAATGATGGATAAAAAATCTGCTGGCTTGAGGGACGCCCCCCCAACCAGTCCGCCGTCGATATCCGGCTGCGACAATAGTTGGGCAGCATTGGCTGCATTCATGCTGCCGCCGTACAAGATGAGCATGCGATCCGCGTGTGCGGTGGCTGCGCGCAACTGTGCGCGCAGTACCGCGTGCACCTGCTGCGCCTCTTGCGGACTGGCGGTCTTGCCGGTGCCGATGGCCCAAACAGGCTCGTAGGCCACGACAATTTCACTGATGCAATGTCCATTGGTATGGATGACCGCCGCCAACTGGCGTTTGACCACTTCTTCGGTACGACCCGCTTCACGTTCGGCCAGGGTTTCACCCACACACACAATCGGCGTGATGCCCGCGGCCAACGCCCGCTGGGCCTTGATCGCAACCACTGCATCGGTCTCTCCATGGTACTGACGGCGCTCGGAGTGCCCCACCAGGCAATAGCGGGTACCAAAGTCGCGCAACATGGCGGCAGACACTTCACCGGTAAAAGCTCCGGCTTCATGCTGGGATACATCCTGTGCACCGAGCTCAATGCCGGTTCCTGCCGCCAGCCGCTGGACCTGCGCCAAATACGGCGCGGGAACACACACTGCGACGAGACACGAAGCACCCGCAACACCTGCCGCCAACGCGGATACCAGCGCCTCGTTGGCCGGGGCTGACCCGTTCATCTTCCAGTTGCCTGCAATCAGCTGCTTTTTCATGCTGCACTCCAAGTCAAAACAATCTTGCCCACATGCTGGTTGGACTCCATCAAGGCATGGGCCTGCGACGCACCGCTGCCACTGGCCTGGCTGGCATCAACGGCGGGGAACACGCTGTGCACCACAGGCTTGACCCGTCCCGCAGCCAACAGCGGCCAGACTTTTTGCAGACAGGCTTGGGCAATCCTGGCTTTGAAAGCTACCGGCCGCGCGCGCAACGTAGACCCGGTAATGGTCAGGCGCTTGCGCATCACCAGCCCGGCGTTGACTTCAGCCTGTACGCCACCCTGCACCGCGATGATGACCAGACGCCCGTCTTCGGCTAGGCATTGCACTTCCTTGGCCACGTAGCTACCCGCCACCATGTCCAGAACCACATCGACGCCACGCCCATCGGTGAGTCGTAGCGCCTCCGCTTGAAAATCCTGCGTCTTGTAGTTGATGGCATGGTCCGCACCCAGTGCCAGACACGCGGCGCACTTTGCATCGCTGCCGGCCGTGGCGATCACCGTGGCGCCCAAGGCCTTGGCCACTTGAATGGCGGTGACACCGATGCCACTGCTGCCGCCCTGAACCAACAGGGTTTCACCGCTTTGCAGGGCGCCGCGATCAAACACATTGCTCCAGACCGTGAAAAACGTCTCGGGCAAAGACGCGGCCTCGACGTCACTCAAACCCACAGGTACCGGCAGGCACTGCCCCACCGGAGCCACGCAATACTCGGCATAACCGCCACCCGCGACCAGCGCGCACACGCGGTCACCAACCTTCAGCTGCGCCAGCTGCATAGCCTGGGCGTCGCCACCTTCGATAACCCCGGCCACTTCCAGCCCGGGAATATCGGAGGCACCGGCCGGCGCCGGGTACATGCCCGCTCGCTGCAGCACATCGGGGCGATTGATGCCACTGGCGCCCACACGGATCAGCACCTCGCCCGCGCCCGCAACAGGCACAGGACGATCCGCCAGACGCAAAACGTCGGGCCCGCCAAAGGATGAAATTTCAATAACGTTCATAGCAAAATCAACCGATAGCCCTCGTCATTGCTGACCGAATAGCTATCAAATTGCTAGCAAACAGACCTTATCAACCTTGATCAGACGACTGTGCCGGACGGTCCAGCAAAGCCTTCATGGACAGCTTGATACGGCCTTTTTCGTCAGTCTCCATGACCTTGACCTTGATGATCTGGCCTTCGGTCAGGTAGTCGGATACCTTCTCGACCCGCTCGTGCGCGATCTGGCTGATGTGCAGCAAGCCGTCTTTACCGGGCAACAAATTGACCAGGGCACCGAAGTCCAGAATCTTGGTGATAGGGCCTTCGTAGACCTTGCCAATTTCCACTTCCGCGGTGATCTGCTCGATGCGGCGCTTGGCTTCTTCGGCCTTGGCGGGATCGGCCGAGGCGATGGTGATGGTGCCATCTTCGTCGATGTTGATCTGCGTGCCGGTTTCTTCGGTCAGCGCACGGATCACGGAGCCGCCCTTGCCAATGACGTCACGGATCTTCTCGGGGTTGATCTTCATCGTGAACAGGCGCGGTGCGAAGTTGGACACTTCGGTTTTGGCCTCAGACATGGCCTCTTGCATCTTGCCCAGGATGTGCATGCGGGCTTCCTTGGCCTGGGCCAACGCGACTTGCATGATTTCCTTGGTGATGCCCTGGATCTTGATGTCCATCTGCAGTGCGGTAATACCGTTGGTGGTACCGGCAACCTTGAAGTCCATGTCACCCAGGTGGTCTTCGTCACCCAGGATGTCGGTCAACACCGCGAAGCGGTTGTCTTCCTTGATCAGGCCCATGGCGATACCAGCCACGTGGGCTTTCATGGGCACGCCAGCGTCCATCAGCGACAGGCAGCCGCCGCAGACCGAAGCCATCGACGACGAGCCATTGGACTCGGTGATTTCCGAGACCACACGCATGGTGTAGGGGAACTCTTCCTTGGTCGGCAAGCAAGCCACCAGGGCGCGCTTGGCCAGACGGCCGTGGCCGATTTCACGGCGCTTGGGCGTGCCCACGCGACCGGTTTCGCCAGTGGCGAATGGAGGCATGTTGTAGTGCAGCATGAAGCGGTCTTCGTAGTCGCCGCTCAAGGCATCGATACGTTGTGCATCGCGCTCGGTACCGAGCGTCGTCACGACCAAAGCCTGGGTTTCACCGCGGGTGAACAATGCAGAACCATGCGTACGGGGCAGCACGCTGTTGCGGATTTCAATGGCGCGCACGGTGCGGGTGTCGCGGCCGTCAATACGGGGCTCGCCTGCCAGAATCTGGCCACGAACGATCTTGGCTTCGATTTCAAACAGCAGGCCTTCGATGGCCACGCTGTCAAACGCAGCGCCGTCGGCCTTCAAGGCAGCCATGACTTCGGAGTAGGCAGCGCGGCAGGCTTGTGTACGGGCTTGTTTGTTGCGGATTTGGTAAGCCGCTTCCAGCTTGGCTTTGGCCAGACCGTCGATCTTGGCGATCAGAGCTTCGTCCTTGGCGGGGGCTTTCCAGTCCCACACCGGTTTGCCGGCGTCACGCACGAGCTCGTGGATGGCGTTGATGGCGATATTGCCTTGCTCATGGCCATAGACCACGGCGCCCAACATGATTTCTTCGGACAGTTGCTGGGCTTCGGATTCGACCATCAGCACAGCCGCTTCGGTGCCGGCAACAACCAGATCCAGGATGGAGTCTTTGCGTTGTGTCTGGCCGGGGTTCAACACGTATTCACCGTTGACATAACCGACGCGGGCGGCGCCAATGGGGCCATTGAACGGCACGCCGCTGATGGACAGGGCAGCGCTGACAGCGATCAGGGCCGCAATATCTGCATCCACTTCGGGGTTCAACGACACGGTGTGCACGACCACGTGCACCTCGTTGAAGAAGCCCTCTGGGAACAGCGGACGGATGGGGCGATCGATCAGGCGGCTGGTCAGCGTCTCGAATTCGCTGGGGCGGCCTTCGCGCTTGAAGAAGCTGCCGGGGATCTTGCCGGCAGCGTAGGCTTTTTCCAGGTAGTCAACGGTCAAGGGGAAGAAGTCCTGGCCGGCTTTGCCTTCGGTCTTGGCAACCACGGTGGCCAACACGACGGTGCCATCCATGTCCAACAGCACGGCGCCGGTGGATTGGCGTGCGATTTCGCCGGTTTCCATCGTGACGGTGTGTTGACCCCATTGGAAGGTCTTGGTAACTTTGTTGAAAATGCTCATTGTTGTATCTCCTGATAGTGCGGGAATCCGCTGGCAGGTAAAGGCCACCTGCCAAGCCCGGAGGCAACAACGCAGAACACGATGCCATTCCAGAGAAACTCACATTGCGGCTCAAAAGAACCGCCAATTTCCGTGGAATGACACAGCTTCGCTCTGTTTTTGCCGTCTCCGAAGTAAAAAACGCCTGAGCTAGTGAACTAACTCAGGCGTCTGTCATGTGGTGCAAGCCTTACTTGCGCAGACCCAACTTGGCGATCAGCGCGACGTAACGGTCGTGGTCTACGCGGTTCAGGTAGGCCAGCAGGCTTTTGCGGGTGTTGACCATGCGCACCAGACCGCGGCGACCGTGGTGGTCTTTGGCGTGGGTCTTGAAGTGGGGCATGAGTTCGTTGATACGGGCGGTCAACAGTGCAACTTGCACTTCAGGGCTGCCGGTATCGGATGGGCTACGGGCGTTGTCTTTGACAACAGCGGCTTTGATGCTGGATGCAATCATTTCTATTTCCTAGGTATGGTTTTCAACTTGCGCCGGGTGCTGGAACTGCTCCTGGCGTGCGCCCTGCCGTATGCAAAGCCGCTCGATTATAGCCCGATTCAGGGGCGTTGCATCTTGCAGCTGGTGGGCAGCTCTGCCGCCTCGGGCGCCAGGGTCTTGGCGACACGGAATCCATAGCCCGACCCCTCCACGTCAAACTTGACACCCGGCACACCCTGGCGGTCCATGATCCCCACCACCAGCGGCTGCTGGAACTGGTGGTCTGCGGCACGCATGGTGCCCGACTGCCCGCCCAAGGACACGCTGGCTTTTTCGAGCTGCGCCGCCACGGCCGTAATGTCCAATGCGCCCGCCGTTACCGAAGCGCCCTGCTTGGCCGCACCTTCCAGGGCCTGGGCGAGTGCTTCGATCAGGAGTTGCATGCGCATGTGCACGTAGTCGTCCGCCGCTGCGGGATAGCGTACCCGAAAGGACTTGTAAAACGACTCACTGGCGGCGGTCTGGACATTGGGCAGCCAATCGGCTACCGCTACCACTTTGCCAATGCCCGCGTCTCCGATGGCAGCGGGCGCGCCCAAAGCGTTTCCATAAAACGTATAAAACTTGCCGTCAAAACCCACCTCTTTGGCGGCCTTGACCAGCAAGGTCAGGTCATTGCCCCAATTGCCGGTGATCACCGCCTGGGCGCCGCTGGCCTTGATCTTGGCAACATAGGGCAGAAAATCCTTCACGCGGGCCATGGGGTGCAGCTCTTCGCCGACGATGTGCACGTCCGGCCGCTGCACACCCAACTGGCGCCGCGCCTCGCGCAACACCGATTGGCCAAAGCTGTAGTCCTGACCGATCAGGTAAACACCCTTGAGCGACTTGTCGTCCTTGATCACATCCATCAGCGCGGCCATGCGCATATCGGCATGGGCATCAAAGCGGAAGTGCCAGAAACTGCACTTCTCATTGGTCAACGTCGGATCGACCGCGGAGTAATTTAAAAACAGCACGCGCCGGGCCGGGTCACGCTCGTTGTGCTTGTTGATGGCATCAATCAGGACGGCCGCATTCGCCGAAGAATTACCCTGCAACACAATGCGCACGCCGTTGTCGATGGCCGAGCGCAGAGCCGACAGGGCCTCTTCATTTTGGCCCTTGCTGTCATAGCGCTCCAAGGCCAGCTTCACACCCGAGCGCGCATTGACACGCTCGACGGCCCAGATCAGGTTGCGAAACACCGCCTCGCCGGCGTTGGCATTCGGGCCACTCAGGGCCTCGATCATGGCCAGCCGGATGGGTGCGGGTGGTGTCTGCGCATGGGCCAGGCCGCCCAGAAGCGGCAGAGCACATAGCGCCACGGATACGGTTTTCAAGACCCAACGGTGAAGAATAAACATGTGATTATTTTCTTGAAATTGCGGAAAAGAGTCGCAGCTTCTGTCCATGCGGCGCTCGCTGTGAGAGCCGCGCAGTGTACTAGGAGTCCCACCATGTTTTTTGCCACTACCGCCCAGCCCCAATTGCGTCGCCAAGCCTATGCAAACGCAGGCCGAACGCTGGAGCGCTTTATGGATGACGCACTGCGCGCCAACGCGAACAAGGCGGTTGCCTACACACAGGATGAAACATCTTTCACCCTCACATTGGACATGCCCGGCATTGCCAAGGACCAGCTGTCCATCGCCATCGAAGGCGCAATCGTGCGCATCGCCAGCAAGGAAGGCGCGGCCCGCCGCTACAGCGCAGCCTATGAGCTGCCACAGGACATCGACACGGCACTGAGCGAGGCCAAGTTGGAGAACGGTGTGCTGACGCTAAAGCTGGTGAAAAAAGTACCCGTCAGCAACGCCACAGAACTGGTCGTGCACTAAAGACTATCCAGCGGCCAGCGCGGTTTGACGTCAAAAGCGTAGGTCTTGCTGGCGTGCTGCAACCCACTTTGTAGGCGCATCGCGGCGGCCATGGCGATCATGGCGCCGTTGTCGGTGCACAAATGCAGCTCCGGGTAATGCACCCGCACGCTGCGTTTGGCGCAGGCTGCGTTAAGTTGCTCGCGCAAAGCGCGATTGGCACCCACGCCACCAGCCACCACCAGACGTTGCAAGCCGGTGTGCTTGAGCGCCAGCATGGACTTTTTCACCAGCACCTCGACGATGGCCGCCTGGGTCGACGCCGCCAGGTCGCACTGCTGCGCGCGCGGCAAGGTGTCAAAGCCCGCCGTGCTGCTGCCCGTTGGTTGAACCTGCGAGGGTTGTTGCCCCAATGAATGGGCCAGGTCGGCAGCCACCATGCGTTGGGCTTGCACCAGCACCGCGGTTTTGAGACCCGCAAACGAGAAATCGAGGTTGCCGCTTTTCAGCAAGGGGCGCGGTAGGGCATAGGCTTTTGCATCACCCTGCTCGGCCATCTTGGCCAATGCCGGGCCGCCGGGGTAGCCCAGGCCCATGAGCTTGGCGGACTTGTCAAAGGCCTCGCCGGCAGCATCGTCTATGGTTTCGCCCAGCAGCTGGTAGCGCCCCACCCCGTCGACCCGCATCAACTGCGTGTGCCCGCCCGACACCAGCAAGGCGACAAACGGAAATTCTGGAGGATCCGCACTCAAAAAGGGGGACAACAAATGCCCTTCCAGATGGTGCACACCCAAAACCGGCTTGTCCAATGCCGCGCCCAATGCGCAGGCCACACCCGCTCCCACCAGCAATGCGCCCGCCAGACCAGGCCCCCGCGTATAGGCCACCACATCCACGTCCGCCAGCGACCGCCCGCTTTCTGCCAGCACCTCCTGGGTGAGTGGCAACACCCTGCGTATATGGTCGCGGCTGGCCAACTCGGGTACCACACCGCCAAAGGCCTGGTGCATGTCGATCTGGCTGTACAGCGCATGCGACAGCAGCGTGGGCATCGCCTGGTCCTGCCATTGCACCAGGGCCACACCCGTTTCGTCACACGACGACTCAATCCCCAAGACCAGCATGTTTTCCCCTGTGAGGCCGTGAGTTTAGAGGAAGTGCTGCGCCTGCCCTCGTCACAATAGGGTCCATCCGAAATGCCTTTCGCCATGCATACCCCACACCTGCCACTGCAAGACAACGACATCGCCAGCCTGGAGCGCGCCACCCTCGACGCGGTGGCGCCCCCCGCCACACAGGAAATGGAAGGCTGGCTGCTGCCCTTTGACAATTCGACGATTGGCCGCGCCAAGAGCGCCGTGCCCTTGCGCCACAACCGCATCGATGACCGGGACATCGCCACGATCGAAGCCCTGTACGCCGCGCGCGGATTACCAGCCGCCTACCGCGTGGCCGACGTGACTGGCCTGGCAGCGGTGCACGCCGAACTCACGCGCCGCGGCTACCAGGCCCAGCAGCCCACGCTGGTGCAGGTCGGCAGCGTGCAGGCCATGCGTGCCCTGTGCCGCGACCTGCCCGCCCGCGTGAGCGCCAGTCCGGAGGCCGCGTGGTCCAGCGTCTACCTGGCCGAGGGCTTTGACCCGGTCGACGGGGCGCACCGGGTGCAGGCGCTGAGCCGCAGCCCGCACATCGTCTACGCCAGCGTGGAAGAAGACGGCCAGTCGGTGGCCGCCGGCACCGCTGCGTTCAGCCAGGGCTGGTGCAGCATCCACGGCATGCGCACCCTACCCGCCCACCGCGGCCGGGGGCTGGCGGCCCGTGTGCTTGCAGGGCTGGCCGATGCAGCGACTGCACGCACGCTGGAACGCGTGTTTTTGCAGGTGGAAGAAGGCAATGCCCCAGCCATCGCCCTGTATGGCCGCGCCGGATTCACGACCGCCTGGCGCTACCACTACTGGCGCAAACCCTAGTCTTTGCGCTCCATTGGCGCGAATATTGCATGAAACCACCCATGCTTGAAGCCCTGCGCATCGTCGTTGTCGCCCCCGATCTGGACATCGCTGACCAGAGCGACACCCACGCCCTGAACCAGGCCGAGCGCTCGCGCAGCCTGCGCATTGGCCTGCTGGAAAACGGCTTTAACCTGGTAGCCGTGCTGCCGGCCGATACCTTCCTGCACGAACGCCTGGCCCAATTGCAGGCGGACATGATCATCCTGGATGCGGAGAGCGACGCCCGCGATGCCCTGGAACACGTGGTCGTGGCCACGCGGGACGCGCGCCGCCCGATTGTCATGTTCACCAACGACAACGACAGCTCCAATGCCCGCGCCGCCGTGGCGGCGGGCGTGTCCGCCTACATCGTGGCCGGTTTATCGGCCGAACGCATACGCCCCATTCTGGACGTCGCCATGGCCCGCTTTGAGCAGGACCAGGCGCTGCGAGCGGAGCTGGCCGATGCCAAGACCGAAGTGCAGGACCTGAACACCGAGCTCAAAAACCGCCGCATCATCGACCGCGCCAAGGGTCTATTGATGGAACGCCAGGGTCTGAGCGAACAGGCCGCCTACGAGAAACTGCGCAAGACCGCCATGGACAAGAGTCTCAAGGTGGTGGAAGTGTCCCAGCGCATGCTCGACGTGGTGGATCTGCTGGGCTAGGTTTCACCGCGCAGGGGCAGCAGCTGCTTTTGGTGCGCCGCACAAAATTGGTGCCAGAAGCAGACTACCGATGGAGTCCTTCAATAAATGTGGCTGCAGCCCTCGTAAAACATAGCACTAACGCTATCAAAACAGAAGCATTCAACACATCGAACGATGCCGCCAAGCGCTGAATGAAAGCTGGCACGCTCATTGCTTATAACTTTTCGAGACCAACGATGGTCACTGACAGGCACGACCCAATGGCGGGTTGAGCCAGTCACCCCGGACAAAGGCGTCCCCACCTGTACGCGACTTTTCAATCAAGTCGTGTGCAGTGTGAGGACGCCTTTTTTCGTTTCGTCAACGTCAACACTTTTAAAGGAAGCCTGCCATGACCCAACTTTTCCAACACCACCTCAGCCGTCGGGCGGTGCTGCAATCCGCTGCCGTCGGCGCCGTGGGCATCACCCCGGCCCTGCGTGCCGCCGTCTACGCCGCAGGCTCCGACGCACCCGAAAAAACCGAGGTCAAGATCGGCTTCAT